>JADEYI010000161.1_pt1 | contig 125483 bp, 127 predicted proteins | sample 8542331 | NCBI WGS metagenome assembly JADEYI01 (sample SAMN16510988, study PRJNA670497) | mine drainage metagenome | isolation source: biofilm near Copperflume 1 | place: Germany: Marsberg coppermine Kilianstollen | collected 2018-02
GTCCAATATTGCCTGCACTTCCTCTGGTGAATATGAAGGAAGCCAAGATTTGACTTTCTTTCGGTATCTGGCCTGGTACTCTCTCTTGATTTTTCGTAATTTATCGTCAGGTTTACCCATTATTTTTCAATTTCTTTTCTAGCGACCGAAGGGAGTTGTTTTTTTTCGCCTCCGTGCGAAAACAAGGGCATTTCCACTTAGTGGAAATATACCTTGCTTTTCAAAGAAACGAAATGTTTTTTAAAATCCAAAGGCTCTCAGTAATTCAAGGAAAAAAGCGGTCATTATAAACGTTGAAACGTTACAATGTTAAAACATTACAATGTTGTAACGTTTAAATATTGTATTATTACATAATTATAATATTGTAACGATTAAATAGTGCAATACTGAATTAATTAAATAACGAAATATTTAAACGTTTTTTATTTTAAAGTTTGAATGATTTGTTTAATTGAAAGTTCTATTATTACTTTGTTTCATCATTTGTTTAACAAATGGATTAATAAATTCAATAATTAAACTCTGCAACGATGAAACAAAACAAGACTGTACTATTCACCTTCGGAAATCAAAAAGGAGGGGTAGGCAAAAGCACACTGACAACCGTTATTTCTAACTACATCGATCAAGCGACTGACTTTAGTGTTGGGGTTGCTGACGCGGATGACAAACAACAAACGATCTTTCATTGGAGACAGGAAGACATTAAGGGAGGAGCCAGTGAGGACAAGGTTTATGACATTCACCAGATTAAATCCAGGCAGTTTCCAGACGCTTACCCCAATGTGGACGGTGAATATGACTTCATGGCGGTGGATCTTCCCGGTAACCTTCTGCAGGAAGGTGTAATGCGCTGTTATGCATTAGCGGATGTGGTTTTCATACCGCTGAACTACAACGAGACTGATTTCGATTCAACACTGCGGTTTATTGAAGAATTCCGCAAGGTGGACGAGCTGCGTAGTTCAATGGGTTTTGCACCGGTGGACAAGTACCTGGTGTTCTCAAAAATTGACAAGCGTATGGGGTTTTCTAAAAACATGGAAGAAATTCGATCCGCAAGCCCGCTTCCCGTATTGCAAAATTTCTTCCCCTATAAATCAGCGGCCTTCGGCCGGGATTCACAAACCTTTAAAATTTACGAACCGAATGACTCAGAAATCCAGGCACTTTGCAAAGAGGTTTTAGACATTCTTTCAAAAAAACGTGATTCTCTAAACAGCTAAAAATATGAATCAAAATACAAAGAAGAGATCCATAGATCTTACGAAGCTTGCAGGCGCTTCTAAAGGCCTCGAGGCGGGGAATACGGGCGGTCCAACGGCACGAAGTACAGAAAGTAGCGAAACCCCTTACACGCCTGAACCTCTTGAAGAATCTGAACATAAAGAGACAGGTCCTGAGCCTTCAAAAGCCTTTCGGTCTTACATGGCTGAAAACCCTAAAATGGCGGGCCAGCCACGAAAAGCAGTTCCGTTGAACATCGACTTACACAAAAAGGTAAGTAAGGTGGCCGAAGCCGAAAGCACAGACATAATCGTTATTGTAAATAACATTGTGGACGCCTGGTTAAAGAAGAATGCTGCGGAATGTAAAAAATCTGTTGATCGTGCTAACTCAATTTTTGGATGAAAAAGAAGCCTCTGGACGAGGCCCCTTATAAAGTCTACGCCAAAATAGGAAACATTTTAGAAGGGCCTGATAAGGGCAAAGCCCTGGTTGTAAGTTACAAGTCCAGGAACTTGATTTCGACTTACAACATGATCAAAAAAAAGCACGGGTCGTTATACTGGATGAATGTTTGGGACCGAAAGGAGGGAAGGGAAATAGACATTCGTATTACGAATAATCAACCACCGGCTTCCGCCAAAATAAAGAACCCCTCTTACAAGTAAAATTTTTTAGAGGGATGGTGCGGGGAAGGAAAGATTAAGTTATCTTTGTTATGCGAGGAAGGAAAGGGATTAAACCTGGACTTTCCAAAGAGAGGGTTGCTTCGTCAAGAGGTGGCCCTTTTTTTCTTGCCTTAAAAAATCGCGCGCCCCGGTGTGGTTTTTTCTTAAAGAAAATTTTATTTGGTAAAAAATTTCAAGCCAAATTTTATTCTGTTTCAGGTCCGCCTTCCTCGCACCATTCCTCTGATCATAAATTGCATTAGGCGGCTTCTTAAAAGCCGCTCCATGTTACATTTTTTGTGGATTAAATTGGACTGCTATTTTTCTTCTTTTACTTTTTCTAATACAGTCTTAAGGGTTGCGGAATTACCTGTTAATCAAGGGATAGGAGGCTCTTTAACGATACCAGATTATGGATTTTCAAGGGGAAGTTCGATACCAGATTATGGACTATGAAGTACAGGATTATGGATTACTCAATACCAGATTATGGAACTGAGGGTAACCTCAATACCAGATTATGGAAAAAGGGCTGCAAGATGTTGAAATCCATCGTTTTGAACTTCGATACTGAATTATGGACAACTAAGGGGGGCTTCAAAAAGCCTTGTTTTAATGTCGATTTGAGGCCTTTTAAAACGAACTTCGATACCAAATTGTGGAGTTTGAGGGGTCATAAAGAGCCATTTCCGCGGGAACTTCGATACCAGATTATGGATTGAATAACTCAAGAGTTATGAAGTTCGATACAAAAATTTCATTTTCTTTGTTGAAAGTATCGAACTTTAATTCCTCGCATGGCAAATAAGAAGGAAAGTAAACATCCCCGCTTATACACGATCTTTTCTCCCAATGAATTGATCAAAGCGAAAAAGCTCAACATGAATTACATCGAAAAAAAGGTGTACTACGAAATTTTAAATCACAACCATGTTAAGACCCCGGACGAGATTACTTACAGCATACCTTACGACAAAGTATTAAATCCAAATGATGCTGCAACCGGTAACAGGAAAACCAATGCCAAGAGGATCCGGGAGGGTCTAATGGCTCGGAGCTTTTGGTTTGATCCTTCCTTCATGAAGAAATATTTCGGAACAGAAAGCGATTCTTTCATGGTTCCTTTTCCTCAAGTCGATTGTTACGATGATCATTTTGTGGTTCACCTTCACAAGCCCTTCAAAATCATTTTAACAATGGTGGGCCTTGGTTTCACCAAAGGCGATATCGATGCGCTGCGCAGTTTTAAATACGAAGTATCAGACGAATTCTACTGGCTTATAAGGCAACGCCAGGCTTGGGGAAATGTATGGGAGGTTGAGATAGACGAATTGAAAGAAAGACTTGGTTTGGAAAACAGCTATGTGGTCTATCAAAATTTCAAAGCGAAGGTCCTTGAAAAGGCCAAAGAGGATAATAAGGGTTTGTGGACTGAGTTCGATTATAAGGCTGTAAAGAAGGGCAGGGGCGGGGCGGTTAAATCTGTTGTCCTTTACCTTAAAAATGGTCCTAAAGAGGAAAAAGAGGCGCCTGCGGGGGAAGATTTTCTTTGGGAGGAAAAGCTTTTACAGTTGGGTGTCGTTCCTGACAAGGTTAAGGAAATCAGACAACGGGTAAAGGTTAACCAGGTAGGTGAAGATGGTATCGTTTGGGATTCAGAATATGTACGATTTTCCCTTGAGGCTTTTCAGGGCGTATTGAAGGGAAAGAAAAAGGATGACAAGAAAAATCAAATCAAGAATCCGGGCGCGTATTTTTATTCTGAATTACTGAAGGGACGCTGGCAAGAATATGTGTTAGCTAAGAAAGAAAAGATAAAAGAAAGCAGTCAGGAAACTCTTGCGCTGGAATTCAAACCATCGGAAGAAAAACCCAAATTAGAGCTTAGTGAAAAAACCCGGACTTTGCTGCAGGTGAACAACCAGGATAAGTATTTCCTGGAACAAACAGAGGTGGAGCAGTGGCAAGAGTTATACAACGAGGTGCAAAAAGAAGCACCCCCAGAAAAGCAAATGAGTTTCGAGGCTTTCATGGCCAAAAGTCATATCGAAAATGAAAATGGTCGATGGGTGAGGGGCTAAAGTAAAATAAGAGGAATGGTGCGAGGAAGGGAGAAAGATAACTTGAAGCCCCTGCAGCTCGAGCGGATCTATCCTGATATCAAACATCGAAGGTAACTTGAAGGCCTCCGGGAGCTGCCGGCCGGCCAGGCGCTCAGCCTATCCAAGATAACTACAAAAGAAAAAGCCCCAGGGTTGTTAGGGCTTTCACGGTGGTTGTTAAAAAGAAAAATTAAATTCCTATTCCCTGGTCCTGGCCAGCTCCTACCTTAACCTGTTTGTTGGCTTGCTTAGTGGCAATTTGTTCGTGCAACTTCTTCATGTTCTGATCAACATTCCAAGCATCAATAGAGATATACTGTTTATCGCGGTCTGTTTTGTTTTCAAGAATCGATGCTTCACCCTTAACCGCTATCCTTGCCCCCTTTTCTAATTTAACATCGGAAGGAATGCTCTTTTTGTTTTCCTCCCAAAGAGTGACTTTGTAGGTTTCGGTGTGGGCCTTTCCACCTTGTACAACCTTATCGTCCATCACTAATATTTCGGTGTACTTCTTGTGTTGGTGGGGTGTTTCTCCTTCAACAACCTTTGATATGTTGCCTTGTATTTCCATCACTTTGAATTTGACGAAATCCGTTATCTGCAGCTCCTTGCCTTTAACTGGCTTCCCCTCTTTGTTTTCGTATTCGATGTCTTTGAACTTGCCGGTAACTTCAATTTTCTTAATGCCTTCCTTTTTCTCATCCAGGAGAGTAGCCTTTAGTTTTTCAGCCGTGGCATTGAAGGCCTTAATGTTTACGCTTTCTAACTTGTCATCTTTGCCAAAGTAGATCTTTGTGTTGATGGCGCTCTTACTTGTTTCTTCAAAGAATTTGTAGTTGAACTTTCTTTGTTTTCCGAAGTATCCGGTTATCGTTACTTCCTGATTGTCCTTTTTATTTTCCATAAGTAGTTATTTGGGTTGTTATTTTAAATTGAAATTTCCTGAGAGTTATGACGTGCGACTGGTTTAGTTTTTTCAATGCTAACCGAACTTTGTAACTGCGTTTTTTCCTCCTGAGTGTAATTAAATTGTTTGGTTGTTTTGTCAACCAACTCAACGGAAACCTTAAAGCCTTTCTTGGTTAATTCTTCCAGGCCTTCAAAATTTCTCTCCCTGGTGAATTCAACAAAGAGATTCATTTTGTCGTCTTTCTCAACCTTTTTTTGAACTTCGGTTTTATCCTTTTGCTCAAACTTGGTTGTTACATCAATAACCGTTTCCAGTTCCCTTCCGTGATTGAGTCGGGCCTTAAATTCCTGTACCTGGTCGAGTGGTATTTGTTTAAAGTCAATAAACTCATAACCCTTTTTATCATCCGTCATTTTTACTCGGGCCGTGAAATAAGTATTGGTTTGTTGGCTATGGTAAACACGCAAGGGGATCTCCTTGTTATCGGCAAGAGCGATCTGGTCTTTTTCAGTAAGAGTGTAGCCGCCAATTTCACGAGGTATTTTAAGTTCATTTTCTGATTTGACGGTGATCCTATTGAGTTCGCGATCTACTCGAACAAAAAATCTGGTCTTATCGCTTAGCTCGATCCGTATTGTTTTTTCATTGTGAAGATCCTCGAGCTGTTGCTTTTCGAATTTGTATTCTTCCTCCTTTCCGTTGGGGAGTCTTAACCGGATCGATGGAGGGATTTCTAACTTTTCTTTTTTGAAATAGGTTTCCGTCTTGAGTTTACCGTTTTCCATTTTGAAAGAAATTTTTCCGTCAACCAATCGGTCCTGAACGTGCATGTTTTCCAAAAGAATCTGCTCTCCCTGGGCAGCGCGTTTGATTTGTGTTGGTGTGAGGGTTACCCCAAGTACTCTTTCCGGTATCTCAGCCTCCGGGATTGGAATTCGGGGCGGATTTGCTTCTTGAATGGGCATAAAAAAAATATTTAAAATTTTCCTTGAAAATATATATTATTAATATATTTTAAAATATATTAATAGGAAAACTAGTAAGTTGCCGGCAGTTAACGCGGGAGAATTACATTAACAGGTACACTTATTTTTAAGCGGTTAATTAAAACACAAACCCTATGAACACAACCTTACTTTTCGGTCTTGCTGCTGCAGCTTGGGTACTTGGTGCTTATTATTTTTTTTATCTACGCGGGAAAGGAACTTCTCTAATTCCTGGAACTGGCGTCTTGCGAAGTGACGAGGACGTGCTTGTTCTTCAAAAGAAATTTGTAGTCAATGTCGTCTATAGTGAAGGCCAGGTGGTGAGCCAGGACTTGCTTGCAGACCTTGTGGTTAATGTCAGCGATCTCATGCAAGGCAAGTACAAACCATTAAATTTTGAAGGCATTCAAACAACAATTGTTTCAGGTGATCCTAAAAAGAAAGTAGTTGAAGTGGAAGAACAGGGAGGGGATGAGGAAGAAATTACTTTGCCGAAAGAAGATGAGGACGTGCCCGATACTATTGAAGAAAATGACATTCCTGAACCTGAAACAAAAGGGGAGTTGATGTTAGAGGCGGAAGTATTGGATGTAAAAAATCTAAATTTGAACTTTTAAAAAAATCATTAACTAAAAAATGTAAACTATGAAAAACCGTTCTATGCCTCAAGCGCATTATTGGGTAGCTGCCTTGGGGATTATCCTCTTGTTTTCGCCCGCCTTTCTTTTCGGTCAGGACTTGAGTCAGGTACAAAGCACCGTATCGCAGCAAACATCCCCGATTAAGGCAATCGTCAAAACGGTCGTTGACTTGGTCTTTGCAGTTGGTGCTATCGGAGTTATTGTCGCTTTCATTTCTAAGCGAGAGGACGCTAAACAATGGTTGATCTCTTATGTGATCGCCATTATTGTGTGGGCCGTGATCAGAGCGCTATTCTTTAGCGGAACCTAATCGTATGGCTCAGCGGATTTCAAAGTCTTATCCGACATACCGGACACTTGGTAGGCCCATCTATTTTTTTGGGCTTACCGGTCTCCAGGTAATGATCTTGTTTTTAGGAACAATTGGACTCTGCCTCGTTTTTTCATGGTGGTTTATTGTTACACCCTTTCTTTTATACGTCCTCGTTCTTAGCCGAAATGCAAAAGAAGTGAAGAAAGGAAATCACCGTTACTTCGTAGGCATACTCATAAAAATTTTTTCGCCCGTCAAAGCTGTTGATCGCGATGGCTTTTTAAAGGATCTGTGATAAACTCTTATTTCAAATGCAAGTTCCTTGGAGGAAAATACAACCGTATCAGGCAATCACCAATGATTGTATAATCGATTGTGATTTAAGCATCGCTGCAGGTTGGAGCTTGTGGTTACCGGAAGTTTACACTGTGTCTCCTGGAATGTACAATAGCATGAACGACAATTTAGTTCGTGTTATCAAGAGGTTGCCGGTCGGCACGGTCGTTCATTTTCAAAATTTCTATTACGAAACAAATTACAAATCACCTGTTGAAGGCAACAGTAGAATTCAAAAAACAAACCTGCAATACTTTCAGGATCGTCCTGTAATTCGTCACTATGCGAATTTGTATGTGAGTTTCCGAAATAAATCCATGTCTAATACCAACGGGCTTAGTAATCCCCTGGTCCGCATGGTGGATCACATTGCGGGTAGGTCAACAAAAGATATTGATAAGCTTTTTACTGATTTCGGTCCACAGATAAAATCCCTGGAACAAACCTTCTCAACGATCAAGGGAATTGAGATAAAGAGAATGGGTACCGATCAATTGAAGGGTGCGGTCTATGATTATCTCAATCAAACCTATGACAAACCGGTTGCTCCTGAAATCGCAAATAAAAAACATATACAGCCGTTGGATCTTTCGGACCCTGAACTTAAGACGGGTTATCTTAAAGTCGGAAGCAAGTACGTTGCCGTTTTGACTTTGAACAAAGAAGGAACTGGCTTGAACGTTCATCAACATATTAACACATCATCTTCTAAGATTACAAAAATTCAGTTGTCGGATAATATTGATCTGAATTGTTCCCTGGTCTATCCCCTGGGTTTTGGGCTTCCGTTTAATCACGTTTTGAATGTAGCAATTGAGGTAACGGATAATGAGGCTGCACAACGAAAACTTGGAAACGAGGAATTGCTTTCAGTGGGGCCGTTGGCCTCGTTCGGTAGCCCTGCAGCAAAGCGTAAGCAAAAAGACATTAAAACTTTTAATTCGGATTTAGACGAAAATCACCTGCAGTCATGTATTACGATGGTGAATATGGTAATCGCTGATTCCGACTACACCAGGTTAACGGAGAAAATTACATTCGCTTCTTCGGCCTTTAATCAAATGAATGACTCTGACGTGATCGTTGAAAATGCGGAGCTTGGAAACATGTTCATCGCTTCTTCTCCGGGTTATATGAAATGCCGTTACGTTGGATTTCCTCAAGCTGTGAACCAGGCGGTTTGTTATGTGCCGAAAGAAACTAATTATCGCTCAGATCCCAGGGGGATCATGTTTGTAAGCAGGATGGGAGAACCGGTAACGGTTGACCTGTGGACTTCCAAGTTTATTACGAACAAGAACGCTGTAATTTTTGCACCCTCTGGAAAGGGTAAATCTTTTTTATCTAACCACATCGTTGATCAGCTCATTGCCAGTGGCTATCACGTAATCATTATTGACCGGGGCGGATCGTACAAAAAGCTCTGCCAGTTGTGGGGAGATAAGGCTTTCTATTTTGATGCCGGTGTAAAAAAGAATTTATCATTTGCCCTTTTCTTGTGTGAACAGGACGAGAGCGGAAATTTCTTATACAATAAATCGGACGAAGATGGGGAAGGGGCGGAAGACACTGTAAATTTTGTTTACTCAATCATTGTAAAGGCGTGGAAGGGTTCAGAAAAAATTAAGAACGAAGAAAAGTCGGTTCTTAAAAAATTGATTGTTTCCTTTTATGAATACATAAACAAAGAACGCCCGGGCTTCCCAACGTTCAAAAGGTTTTGGGATTACATTGATGTTTTCCGTAAATCAATTGAGGGCAAGAAAGAATTTTTTGACAGCCAGGGAAAGCCCTACATGGAGTTTAATTCACTCAGGCTGGTTTTAGAACCTCTCTCTGAAAGCGATTTGCTTAACTCACAACACAACGTTCAGATTAAGGACTACCAATTAGTTTGTTTTGATCTGGAAGCGCTAAAGGACGATCCAGACACCCTGGGGCTTGTTAACCTGATCACAATGAATTTGGGGACCGAAAAAATAGATCGGACTCACGGTGTAAGAAAGCTTCTCTTAAATGACGAGTTCATTGATGGTGCCAAAGGTGATGCTGGTGATTACATCGGTGCGATGTACCGGAAGGGAAGGAAACGAGACGCTGGTATTTGGTTGGCCACTCAGGACGTAAAATATTTGGATCAGCTCGATAAGCTGGTACGTGATTCTATTATTTCAAATTGTGATATCAAAATCCTTCTGGATCATAAAGACAACAAAGAGTCATATAAATTTATTATTGAATACTTGGGCTTCTCGGAATATGACATGGAGCTATTGGAAAGTCTTGAATCCGGGCTTCCCATGGGGATGCGGTACGTTGAATTCATGATGAAGCTTGGTCAGTTCTCAAGGGTTTATCGTAATGAGGTAAGTCATTTTGCAGAGGGCGCTTACACAACCACTAAATCCGAGATAGAGAAGATAAAAAGCTTGTACGATAAAATTGGGAACCTGGGCTACGCTATTAATCTCTATGCGGAAGAAAAATATCATCTGCAGGAAAAAATCGGTGGACCAATTGAAGTTTTAAAATAAACAACTAACACATGAAACAAACCTTTTTTTTATTAGTCCTTCTTGCTCTTAGTTCAACGGCCTTTAGTCAAGGATTCGAATTGCCTGGCGGTGGCGTTGTGGTTGAAGGTGATACTCTTGAATTAATCAAAGGTAGCATCAATAAACAGCAATACAGATACGTGTATATAAATCAAGGTCGTCTAACAAGTAACACCATAATGGATAGTCAGTTTGACGGAAAATATTTATGGATCAAAGAGATAAAGCTCAAGAAAAATAAGAACGGAGAAAAAGAATCAATCGCCTACCTGGACGGTACGCCTTTTAAAATCGAATGTAAACTTAAAGAAGCTTTGCGCACCGGTGAGGTAAAACTCCGTTCGGGATTATGGAAAGACAAATCAAAGTGAAACCCAATAAACCACAACTAACATGAAATCTATTAAACTCTTTTTTGCATTCGTTTTCCTCCCTTTGCTCTCAATGGCTCAGGGTGGTGTTGTTTCAGCTCCTATACTTGAAAGTGAAGTAGCAACGCTCAATGCTACTCAGGCGGAACAAAGCGCAACGACTACTACTATGTCGGGAGTGGTGGCTTCTCTTGAAGCTGCAGACAATGAATACAAAAAAATGTTAAAGAAGGCAACGTGGGTTCGTAACCTACAAACTGCTCAGCGTTTAATCATGCTTGTGGAAAATGTTGTTTGTACAACTCGGGATTTAAACTTGCGTCTACAATTTATTCAGAACTCATGCATCTACCAGTTTCATTTCGATATCAGCGTAGTAAAAATTAGCATGGCTGCGGATTACCTCGGAATAATAATGACAGACGGTGTCTCGATGACGGCTGGTGAAAGAATGGCTTCTATTGACCAGGCTATAAAAGCGTTTGAAACAGCTCAGTACGAATTGTCAAAATTGAATTATCAGCTAAACGGTCGGATGCTGCTAAACGCTAAGGTGCAAAACTCAAAATCAAATTTGCATCAGCTCTTGGCATCCAAAAACTATTATCACTAATCGGGTTTTTTAAATTTTCTCTCCAAAAGCTTTTTGGGGTGGAGCGGCTCTCGGGCGATTTGGCGGCCTCGGAAGCAAAGCAGTTGGGGAAAGTGCGGTTGAAAGTTTTGCTTCGATGGCCAAATGTTGGCAAGTGTGATCCCGGGAGACTAGCAGAACGAAGGGGTGGTAAGGTAAAACAAGATTGAGGAATGGTGCGAGGAAGGAAATAGAACTTAAAAAAAAATATGGACGATTTTTTACAAGACTTTTATCAAGCGGGTTTCTTTGATACTTATGTCACAAAGGCAACACTGACAACCCAAATGATTGCGGGGGTATTGATTCCGCTTTTCGCAGTTATCACTCTTGGGTGGAATTTTGTAATGACGTTCATAAAGAACTTTCCAGAGAGGCCTAAATTTTTTGAGTGGAGTGAGATTGCAAGGGTGATGGTTCTCATTGGTTTGGTGTCATTGTATCGGCCATTAATAGGATCTGTAGCGACTTTAGCGAATGCATTAAATCGAAGTACAGTTCCTTCTTCTGCCCTGGTAAGTCAAAGCATAGATTCGTTTGAAGAACATCTAAAGGATCAGGTTGCTCCCCCTGGATCTACAGGTAGTACGAAGCCAGTGAATCCTGATCCTAATATGCAGGTTAAGCCTTTGCCTCAAACAGAATCACCGGAAGTAAATTTCAGTTGGTCCGATTTTCTGTCAAGTCCATTCAATGTAATAATCGCAATACTCCAAGGCATTGTCGTTGTAATACTTGCTGTGGTGGGAATTGTAATTAAGCTGGCCGCTCAAGTGTTGGCTAAAATAATGTACGCCCTGGGGCCGCTTGCGATCGCATTCTCAATACTTCCAAATTTTCGTGATCGGCTTGTTTCATGGTTTAACAGTTACACGAATCTGTTGTTAGTAGCGACAACCCTCAACATCATTGACATGATTGTAATGGGCTCTTTTTGGGGAGCTGCACAAGGGGACATTTCCACCTACCAGCCATTAAGCGTATTACTAATTGATTGTGTCGTAATCATAGTTTATTGTTTTGCTTTCTGGCTTACAAGTAAATGGTGTGGAAGCAACGATGCGGGTAAGGTATTAACGTCAGGGATTCAAACGGCAACTGCGATGCTTGGAAACTATTTAGGTGGAAAGTTTGGTGGGGGTGGGGGCGGAACCAATTTAGGCTCGGCCGCGGGTGACGCAGCAAAGAAAGGATTTGAAAGTGCAATTGATACAGGGAAAAACGCAATGCAGCAATGAAAATTAATGAGATAAACTCCTATAGAAAAGATTCTAATTTATTGAAGTGGGGCTTCTTAGTCCTTCTCGGGATTTCTGTGTTGGGAAATGTTTTCATGTATCAACAGAATTTAGATTTTATGAAATCAGTCGGCAATAAAAGGATTGTTGTCGATAAAGAGAACAATACTTGGGTTGCAACATTCAAAGAGTTGACACCGGAGGAAAGGAAAGCTCAATATGCCCGGCACGTTGAAATGTGGTCCGAACTTATGTGGCAACACCGGGATCCTTTGTCTTACGATAAGCACGTAGATGTAGCCTTGAACTTAGGGGGTGAAAGCATTGAAACAGCTTATAAGTATTACTACATCGATAAGGGAATCGAGAGAAGATTGAAAGAAAATAATTGGAGTACCGATGTTCAATTAGTAAGTCCGATTCAAGTCCATACCGAAACAACACCGGTTTCCGGGATTGCGAATTATCATTGGACATTATACGATTCGAAGGGCGAAAAAATCTGGACCAGAAATATGAATTTCAAATTTACTATCCGGGATGTTTCAGTTACATACGATAATCCCCTGGGTGGATTCATGGAGATAGATGTTTTTGATGATAGTAAGGTAGGTACAAACGATAAAGGATTTTGATTTATGGATAACAAAAAGCTTTTAATCATTTTCGTTCCTGTTATTGTCCTTGTTTTCGGATATATATTCTATACCGATTACATGGGAAAGGGAGACTCCGCAGACAAAAAAGAAAATGATGGAAATTTTATTGACGTAACAGCGGAGCGAGATACTTTGAAAAAAAGTAAGCGGGAGAGGTATAAAGAAAAGTGGGAAAAGGAAAATGCTTTGACACGCAAGATCGACAACGATGACGACTTTTTTGGAAAAGAGAAAAAAGGAGATTCTTTATCCAGAAAGAAAGCTGAAAAAATTGACTACACAGAACCACTTGAAAGTCAATTGAAGAAAGAAGAAAAACCAAAAGTGGTTTATGTTTACAAGGAGCGGGCCGATAACAAGAGCCATGTAGAAAAACCGGTTCAGGCAGAAGTTCAAAACAAAGAACAAGTTCAACAAGTAGTTTCAGCTACGGATCAACAACCTGTATCAAAAAGGAAACTCGGTTTTTCAACAACCACAAAAGAACAGGCAAAAGTTGCTGGTCAGGACCCGAATGCTCCGCTTTCTGTTGAGCCTATCAATGCCGTAATTCAGGATGAGAGTACGGTAAAGAGCGGATCAAATGTTTTGATAAGAATTGTCGATGACAATGTTAAGATCGGTTCAGAAATAATTCCAAAAAATACTTTGGTTTATGGGGTCTGCAGTTTTACCAATGAGCGAATTGAGATTGTCGTTAATTCTATTCAGGTAGGTAATAACACAATTCAACAAAAACTTAAGGCATATGACTTGGATGGTAACCAAGGCCTTCTTGTCCAGGGGGGAATACAACAACAAGTAAAAAAGGATGTTCTCAATGATGCGGCCACCCAGGTTAATTCGGTTGTCAGGGTTCCAATTCTAAGGACCATTCCCTCGAGTGCCGGTAACCGGGCAGTAAATGCCATTACAATTCCATTGCCAAAAGGTCACAAACTAACATTGCGTTTATGAAGAAAATTGTTCTATCAATTCTCATTTTATTTCCGGCCGGTTTTATTCAGGCTCAAAAATACGATACCATTCAAGTTGGGTTAAGTACTGCGGTGCATTTAATTTTTGAATCCAACATAATTAAAACGCATATTGGTTTGGGCACAAAAGAGGAAGCGGGACAAACAGTAACAGATATTTTACTTGAAGATCCTGCGGGGGGACCGCGTCTTACCATTACTGCAGCCATTGAGAAATTTGAAAGAACAAATCTTTATGTAGAAACAGAAGATGGCCATTACAATTTCATTCTTGAGTATGCGAAGTGGCCACGTCAGCAATTAATTCCAATCACAATTGAAAAAGCAATTGTGCGGAAGCAAGTACGGACAACTCCTGAACAGAGCGCCAAAGCGAAAGAGGTAGTTGCACTTAGTAAGGAAACGAAATTGTTGGAAGTGCTTGCAAAGGATGTTTTGGAAAAGGGAAGTACAATGGATGATGTGGGAGAAAAAACTCAAAAGATGGAGTACTACTTGAACGCTATTTATGTAAAGGATAGCTATTATTTTTTTAGGGTCACTTTGGTAAACAAGGGAGCTGTGAAATATGATCTCGGTTTCGAGGGTTTTTTTATTCGTGATAAAAAAGCGAAGGGCGTAAACCAAGCACCTCAACAGGTGGAAGATCTTAAGAAGAAATGGTTGTACACCTTAAATGATGATGTGAAAACAATACAACGGAAAGAGAGCGTAAAGAAAGTGTACGTGTTTGAAAAGTTTACTCTCGATCCTGATAAACATTTTTCAATTGAATTTTGGGAAGATGAAGGGCAACGAAAGGTTGAGATAAAGTTGTCTGCAAAAGATTTGTTGAATGCTAAACCACTTTGAATATGAATATAAAATTACTTGTCCTTGTTGTTGTCCTGGTCTGTAGTCTTGGTGTTCGCTGTGTTAATGCTCAAGGTGGTCGTTTAAAAAACTCTCGGTTTTTCCAGATCGGTGCTGGCTTTAGCGGTGCCGGGCCTCTGTTATCAGGGTATGGCGGATTAGCCTTTGATCCAAAAATCAAAGGTCTTTTTGGAGGGGGAATTGGAATTGGTAATGACGCTGACATCAACTACACCTATACTTTCCTCGATGGTATGGGAAGTTTTAATCTGTATTCAGCAAATCGTTTTTTCTATTTCAATGGACTTGCGGGGGTTTCCTTTGCGGGTGACTTCATCAATAAGTTTCCCAACGATAAGAACACCAATCAATTTTCATTTAACTACGGTGTGATCGGAGGTTGTGAAGCGGAATTCTATGCCTCACGAAATCTAATTTTTGTCATCACCGGTACACAACGGTATTATGTGCGAAATGAATTTGGGAATTGGCGTTATCAGGCAACCGTTTCACTGCGAATCATTTTATAATCACACGAATTCAAAATTTTATGAATAAAAAACATTTCATAGTTCTATTGTTATGTCTGGTTGGTACTGTGGCTTACTCTCAAATCGTTTTGAAACAGATTACAGGAGACATGATGGATGCTGTTGCAGACGGTGGAAACATAAAGATTACCGTTGTAAAAACAGGAACATCATTATTGGACATTAAGTGGACAAAGGCGTTTATCAATTCTTCCGCAGGGAGGGTATATATAGCTAATCCCAACAGTAGTGCGTTAACTGATTTGGCGTGTAACGGATTGAGTAGAAATGATGACGCAACATTTTACATTTTTAGAATTAACCTTAACACGTTATGTACGGGAAGTTTTTTTGGCACTCCTTACGTATCCCGTGATATCCAATTAGGTGATTATACAAATGACCTCGGTAAAAAGGGAACGATACGTTTGTTTATAGTTGATCCCACAAAATTCACTTTACAACAAGAGGGAAATTTCTGTCCCTCCGGGACTGTTGATTATTGCGTAGCGTGTGGAATCACAGACGGACCTTATCAGAGTTTTGTGAAAATTAATACTGATAAAAACATTGCCTTCACTACTAGCGGACCTGGTGGAATTTTTGGGGGAGAAACCAGAAGTATTGATGCGTCTACCTTTGGTTGTGGCCTTATTAGTGGACCTGTGAACGCAAGAGCGGAGTGGACTTTCACTGCAAGTAATTGCGATTGGCCGGGACCTTACACGGTAAACACGCCATCAGCTTTTACAAAAATTGCGCAGATAAATTGTTTACCTACGGTATCTGCAGGAGCGGCAAATGTTTACTGCGATGACAGTGGTACACATGCTGTTACTGCAGGAACTCCAAGTGGCGGGACCTGGTCAGGATCTTTTATCGATGCAAGCGGAAACTTTAACACAAACTCAGCTCCTTCCGGGTCATACACAGTTACCTACACTTATACCGATGCCAACGGCTGTACTAATTCAGCCAACAAATCGGTTACTGTAAATGCTTTGCCGTTTGTAGATGCTGGTTCAGATAAATCAAAGTGTGATAATTCTGGCAGCTATCCCCTGGGCGGATCTCCTACCGGTGGCACCTGGTCGGGAAGCACCAATCTAAGCGGTGCGAACTTTGATACAAATGCTGCAACCTCTGGAACCTATGTTTTGACTTACACTTACACGGATCCCGTTACCGGTTGTACCAATAGCGATGTATTGAATTTCAATGTACTTGCACTTCCTACCGTTAGTGCCGGCAGTGATTTTTCGGTTTGCGTAGGTGGTGGAAATAAGGCTTTAACATCGGGAACGCCTTCGGGCGGGGCTTGGTCAGGACCAGGAGTAAGCGGAAGTACTTTTAATCCTGTAATAGCTGGTGTGGGCACTTCCGTTTTAACATACACATATTCGGATGGAACATGCTCAAACTCATCCAACGTTAATGTGACCGTGTTGTCGTCTCCGACTGTTGACGCTGGCTCTGATTTGGTGACGTGTAGTAACTCGGGATTGTTGACTTTGTCAGGTGGTTCACCAACAGGGGGCACCTGGTCGGGAACTGCTGTTTCAAGTGGGCAGTTTGATCCATCGATAGGGGCTGGGACTTACACTATTACTTACTCTTATACAAACGGAAGTAATTGTACATCAACAGACACAAGATCAATCACTGTCAATGCAAAGCCGACAGTCAGCGCGGGAAACAATTTCGCTGCGTGTGTGAATTCAGCGGATATAGATTTGGTGGGAAGTCCAAGCGGTGGGACTTGGTCAGGAACGGGAATAGTTGGGCCAACAAAGTTTAGCCCTTCTACTGCAGGTGCCGGAACTTTTACGTTAAGCTATACTTATACGAACTCAAATAGTTGTACTGCAACAAGTACGCTCACCGCAACGGTGAATAGTGTTTCAACATTTAGTATTGGTTCAGATCAGACCTTTTGTAATAACAGTGGAACTTACAACTTGAACAATGATCTTCAACTTCAATATCAAGGTGGCACCTGGTCAGGAAACGGAATAAGTGGAATTAATTTTAATCCGAGTAACGTTACTGCGGGCGCTTACACGATTACCTATAAGTTCACCAATGCTTCCGGTTGCCAAAGCACATACACAAAACAGTTTACCGTTGTCGCTGGTCCATCCGTAAGTGCGGGATCAACACTTGATATTTGCTTAAACGGTGGCATTATAAATTTGATAGGAGAATCACCTCTTGGTGGAGCTTGGAGCGGCCCTGGTGTACAATCAGGAACAAATAAATTCGATCCAACGGTGCCAGGTGTTGGAACAAGTGTGGTTACATATACATACACTACACCGTCTTGCATTGTCACCGCACAAAAACAAATTGTAATTGAAAGTCCGACCGCTATATCTGCAGGACCCAATTTTCAAGTTTGTAGTAATGCACCTGATTTCTTGATAACAGGCGCTTCGCTTAACGGTGGCGTTTGGCAGGGATCAGGCGTTACCGGTGGATTCTTTTCACCTACAAGCGTGGGTGCGGGATCTTATACTTTGACTTATGTCTACACGAACGGGAAAGGATGTGTGACAACTTCAACCCGGACTGTAACTGTGAATGCAGCTCCAACGGTAAATGCTGGTGTTGATATTGTCGTGTGTAGCAATGCTACAGTTTACAATTTGATAGCGGATGTAAATATTACAGGCGGCACATTTTCGGGTACGGGAATTCAGGGTTTGAATTTTAATCCTGCAATCGCGGGTGTGGGAGTCCACCAAATAACTTATAGCTATACAGACCCGGTGACAAACTGTACCGCAAGTGATTTCAGATTGATAAGTGTAATTGCTCCGGTCACGGTTACCGCGGGGGGAAATTTAAATGCGTGTATTGATGCTCCGGCAATTACGCTAACGGGAATAGAAAGTTTGCATGGTGGAATCTGGTCAGGTAACGGTGTAACTGCAGGCGCATTCACTCCTGCTGCAGCGGGAGCCGGTAACCAAATTTTAACTTATGCTGTCACTGACGGAAATGGTTGCGTGGCATCTGTAACAAAGCAGATAACCGTAATCGCAAAACCCGTGATAAGTGCCGGGCCTGATATCTTCGTTTGTTCGGGCGCACCTTTGGTCGCGTTAAACGGAACGGGTCAACCAATTGGCGGAGCGTTTACCGGTCCATTTGTGACAGGTGGAAATTTTGATGTTGGTTCATCAGGTGCCGGAACTTTTGCAGTAACATATAACTACACCGATGCCAACGGCTGCAGCAATACGGCAACGAAAAATATAATTGTTAATGGGGGAGCTTCTGTATTCGCTGGCTCTGATTTTTCTGTTTGTGTAGGTGGCCCTGTGGTTGACCTGGCCGGCCGTGTCACTCCGGGAGGTGGAACCTTCACCGGCACGGGTGTAAATGGTACAAGTTTTAATCCAGCCAATGTCACTCCGGGCAGCTACACAATTACGTACTCTCTGGCAAATTCGTATGGATGCTCTGGAACTGATCAGGTCGTGATAACAGTGAATTCATTACCAACGGTAAATGCCGGTACGGATAAAACACTTTGCTTAAATGCAGCTCCATTCGATTTAACTGCGACCGCATTTCCAAGTGGTGGAGTATTCAGCGGCTCAGGAGTAATCGGAACAAACTTTAACGCTTCATTGTCAGGAATCGGAGACGTACAAGTATATTATACTTACACGAATGCGTCTGGTTGTTCAACAACTGCAAGTAGAAAAATTACAGTAACCGATTTACCAACGGTGAATCCTGGACCAAATTTATTTATGTGTGTTGACAGGGGCCTTGTTGATTTAAGTCAGGGCGTAACTCCAAGTGGCGGGTCATGGACTGGATCAGGCGTAAGTGCTGGTTTGTTTGACCCATCAGTTGCGGGAGTGGGCATTCAAACAGTTACTTATAAAGTAACTCAAAGCAACGGTTGTTCAAATTCAAGTCAAAAAACTATTGCTGTATTTTCAAAACTTGTGATTGATGCGGGACCCGATGTTACCGTATGTACAAACGGTTCTACTGTTAATCTCAATAGTGGTGCAAGCGTGACCGGTGGCACGTGGACCGGGTTAAGTGTACAAGGAACAAATTTTACTCCTGGTCAAGTAGGGCCTGGAGCTTATCAAATGTCATACGCTTTTACAAATCAGTATGGTTGCGCTGCAACAGATACAAAAATCATTAACGTAATAAATCCTCAAAGCGTAAGCATAGGTTCTAACATTACCGTTTGTTCAACTTCATCTTCAATTAATTTGGCTACAGGTGTGTCACCTGGTGGCGGGGTATTCTCTGGTAGCGGTGTGGTTGGTAATACGTTCACTCCCTCTATTGCTGGCGTAGGCGACCAGGTTGTTACATATACTGTAACGGATGTTCTCGGTTGTCAATCGATAAAAACAAGAACGATTAAAGTACAGGATCCTACCGCTGTCGATGCTGGCGCGAATCAAGTGGTTTGTTTATCAAGTGGTTTGATTGACCTTGACGCGGGCGCAAGCGTAAGCGGTGGTGCGTGGAGTGGTGCAGGTGTAAGCGGTTCGTTCTTTAGTCCTCAAACCGCAGGAGTAAGTACAAATGTGATCAGCTACACATACAATAGTGGAAACGGGTGTATAAGTACAGACACAAAAACAATTACAGTTAGACCAGATATTACAGTCGATGCCGGAATTAGTAGAACCTTGTGTATCAATGCCGGCACAATTGATTTAACAAATGATCCTGATAAGCATGGGGGTACTTGGACAGGAAGCGGTTTGACCAATTCGACATTCGATCCAACAAAATCAGGCGTTGGTTCTTTTGTAATCACTTACAACTATAAAGATGCTTTTGGTTGTACTGCTAATGACACAAAGCAAATTACAGTAAATGATATTCCGTCTTTAAATGCCGGTCCTGCAGTTTCGATTTGCACTACAGCTTCACCATTGAATTTGAACACGGCAGTATTTCCAACGGGTGGAACGTGGACCGGTGCTGGAATAACGGGGGGTTTTTTCAATCCTCAAGTTTTGGGATCAGGAAGTTACAATTTGAATTATAAGTTGACGGATGCGAACGGATGTACAAACTCGACAACCAAGCAAGTAACAGTTACACTCCCACAAACGATAAGCGCTGGCGCTAACAAAATCATTTGTGTTTCAACTGGATTGTACGACCTGACAAAAGACGTTTCTGTTTCGGGCGGAACTTTCACCGGTACCGGTGTAAGTAATGGTCAATTTGATCCCGCGTTTGCCGGCCTGGGTGATTTTCAAATAACCTACACTTATAACAATGGTTCAGGTTGCATCAGTGTTGCAACACGGATCATTACTGTAAAAAACGATGCTGTTGTTTCGGCTGGTTCTGATAAAACTTTTTGCAGTGCAGACGCGGTCTATGACTTAACGAATGACGCAAGCTTGCCGGGTGGAACATGGTCGGGCCTTGGTGTGAATGGAAATTTATTTAATCCTTCATCTGTCTCAGCGGGGATTCATCCTGTCAAATATTCATACACAAATGCTTTCGGTTGTTCTGCAACTGCAACGAAAAACATAACAGTAAATAAGAACCCCGTGGTAGATCCCGGGCCTACTGTTTCGGTTTGCACTACAGCTCCGGCAATTCTGTTAAATAATTTTTCGTTCCCAACGCCTGGCACCTGGTCGGGTCCGGGTGTTTCAAATAACATATTCAATCCAGGCAATTCAACTCTTGGAGCGCACACACTAAATTATTCCTTTACAGATAATAACGGTTGTGTTGGAGGTTCGACAAGAACAATAACGGTGGTTACACCTCCGGTAGTGACCATTGGCAGTGATAAAATTCTATGCGTTAACAGCGGTCGGGTTGACCTGGCTCAAGGCATATCTCAACTAGGGGGGATTTGGTCGGGACCAGGCTTAGAAGGTGGAAGCTTTTTTAATCCGGCACTGGCAACGATAGGAAATAATGTTTTGACATATACTTATGACAATGGCAGCGGTTGTATAAGCACTGCAAAAAGAAATATCCAGGTGCGTTCGGCTGTGGTTGTTGATGCGGGTCCAGACAGAACGTTTTGTTTGAACTCGGCCGTTTACTCTTTGGTGAGTGATCCAAGTATAGCCGGTGGGACCTGGTCGGGAACAGGCGTCACACAAAACAGTTTTGATGCGTCAAAGGCGGGAGCTGGTTCTTTTATCTTAACATACAATTATCAAGATGCCTTTGGTTGTCCGGCCAGCGACACGAGAACATTTACTGTTGATGTGTTGCCAACAGTAACGTCAGGACCAGACGCAACGGTTTGTACAACTGCAAGTACGATAGATCTTACTGCCGCGGAGTTTCCCTTGGGCGGAAACTGGACAGGACCAGGAGTAAGCAACAATAGTTTTAATCCTCAAAATTTAAGTGTAGGGGTCTATCCTTTGACTTATAGCTTCACAAGTTCTTCGGGGTGTACAAATACAGCAATTCGTTCTATTACAATTAAGGCCCCTCCTGTGATTAGCATAGGTGGTAACCTGGTCATGTGTGCTAATAATGATAAAATAGATTTGGCACAAAACGTTTCTCAGATAGGAGGGGTTTGGTCAGGATCCACGGGCATCGAGAACGGAACCTTCTTTAACCCTGCAGTTGCACCGGTGGGAACAAATGTTCTAACATACACTTACAATGATGGGGCTGGTTGCATAAGTGCATCATCAAGAACTATCGTGGTAAGAGCGCCTATTACTGTAGACGCTGGAATAGATTTGTCATTCTGTTTGAACTCGGCCGTCTATTCACTCACAAACGATGGAAGCATTTTGGGCGGGACCTGGTCGGGGCCAGGTGTTTCTCAAGGAAATTTTGATGCATCAAAAGCTGGTGTAGGGAACGTTGTGTTGACCTACACTTACAAAGATGCTTTTGGTTGCTCAGCATTAGATACAAGAAATGTAACTGTTAACTCAATCCCAACGATCACCGCTGGACCAGACGCAACGGTTTGTACAACTGCAAGTACAATTGATCTTACAACGGCTGAATTTCCCTTGGGAGGATCCTGGACGGGTGCAGGTGTGAGCAACAACAACTTCAATCCTCAAAATTTAAGTGTAGGGGTCTATCCTTTGACTTATAGCTACACAAGTCCTTCGGGGTGTACAAATACAGGTATTCGTTCATTCACCGTTAAAGCGCCTCCTGTGATCAATGTGGGGGGCAACCTGGTCATGTGTGCAAACAGTGACCGTGTGGATCTCGCGCAAGGAATTACTCAAATAGGAGGGGTTTGGTCAGGATCTACGGGCCTTGAAAACGGAAGCTTCTTTAATCCTCTAATCGCACCGGTGGGAACAAACGTTTTGACTTATACTTACAACGATGGCGCGGGCTGTGTAAGCACGTCAACAAAAACAATCGTTGTCCGTACTCCAATCACTGTTGATGCGGGAATCGATCTTGCTTTTTGTTTAAATGCTCCTGTCTATTCGTTAGTAAATGATGGAAGTATTTTAGGAGGAACTTGGTCAGGCACGGGTGTACAACAAAATAGTTTCGATCCATCGAAAGCGGGCGTAGGAAATGTTTTATTGACTTACACTTACAAAGATGCCTTCGGCTGCACGGCCGTTGATACACGAAGCGTAACGATCAATGCTATACCAACCGTAACAGGCGGACCACCGCTAACCCTTTGTACAACGGCAAGTGCTGTAGACTTGACAACAGGTGAATTTCCTGGTGGTGGAACATGGAACGGATCAGGCGTAAATAACAATTCATTTGCTCCACAAAATTTAGGTGCAGGAATTTATTCAGTAACATACAATTTCACGAGTGCTGCAGGTTGTACAAATACTGCCACAAAATCAATTACTGTAAGAACTCCACCGGTTGTAACTGTTGGAAATAATTTGGTCATGTGTGCAAACAGTGACCGTATTGATTTGACTCAGGGGGTTTCACAAATAGGCGGTACCTGGTCAGGATCTACGGGCCTTGAAAACGGAAGTTTCTTTAACCCTTCTCTCGCTCCAATCGGAACCAATACACTGACTTACTCTTATGACGATGGGGCGGGTTGTATTAGTACTGCAAACAAAACAATTGTTGTAAGATCATCGATCACGGTAGACGCTGGTGTCGATCTTGCTTTCTGTTTAAATGCTCCTACCTATTCACTCACAAATGATGGAAGTATTTTAGGGGGGACCTGGTCAGGCACGGGCGTACAACAAAACAACTTTATTCCATCACAGGCAGGTGTAGGAAATGTTTTATTGACTTACACTTACAAAGATGCCTTCGGCTGCACGGCTGTTGATACACGAAGCGTAACAATCAATTCAATTCCAACGGTAACGTCTGGACCTGACGTGACGCTTTGCACAACAGCAACACCTTTCGACTTAACGACTGCAGAATTTCCGGCCGGTGGAACATGGAGCGGATCAGGTGTAGGTAGCAATGCTTTTGATCCTAAAAATTTGGGAGTGGGCATTTACACGGTGACTTACAAATACACAAGCCCTTCGGGATGTTTCAATACAGTGAATCGATCAATGACCGTAAAAAGTCCTGACGTAATCTCTGTTGGTAATAACCTGGTGCTTTGCTTGAACAGCGCCCAAATAGATCTTGATCTTAGTGTCAGCAAGCTTGGTGGCACCTGGTCGGGTCCGGGTCTGGATGGAAGTTATTTCGATCCTTCTGTTGCTGGCCAGGGAACATTTCAACTCACTTATACTTACAATGATGGCAGCGGTTGTATAAGCACATCAACACGTGGTATTCAAGTACGTGGACCAATCACAGTGGATGCCGGACCAGACAAAGCCTTCTGCAAAAATTCTTCTTCGTATTCGCTTCTAAATGATAGTAACATTCAAGGCGGTTCATGGAGTGGAACAGGAGTAAGCGGAACGAATTTTTCGCCTTTGTCTGCAGCTATTGGAACGAATATTATTACCTACACTTACCAAAATCAATTTGGATGCGTTGCCACTGATTCAAGAGTGTTTACGGTGTCAGACGTGATCACTGTTAATGCAGGTCCTCCAATCTCGGCATGTATTAATGCGACCGCAATTGATTTGACAAATGCTGGCTTTCCTTTGGGTGGTACTTGGTCTGGCCAGGGGACAACCAATAATAAATTTGATCCAACCAGCGTAGGCAGCGGTACATACTCCGTGTCGTATAACTATGCAGACGTGTCAACGGGATGTACAGGATCTGCGACCAAGCAAATAACAGTTAATGACCTGCCCGTAGTTGGGGCCGGTTCTGATTTTGATATTTGTGTTAACGCTACACCACTAACGCTCTCGAATGGTACTCCGCTAAATGGATCTTGGAGCGGAACGGGTGTAATCTCTGGTGTGTTTGATCCAATCTCTGCAGGTCTTGGAAGCCATGACGTAACATACTCGTACACTAACTCATCGAATTGTACAGCATCTAAAACAATTAAAGTAAATGTTTTAGCCGAACCAACATTAACCACCGGCTCGGCTCTCTCTCTTTGCATTGCTGACAACCCTGTCAATCTAATGAATGATGTTTCATTAAAAGGGGGAACATTCACCGGCAAGGGAATGACAGGATCTATTTTCAATCCTCAAGATGCCGGCACGGGCACGAAGGTTATTACTTACACTGTTCGTTACAATGGTTGTGATCTTTCACAATTCAGAAGTATAACAGTAAACAAACCAGATTCTCTTGCGATTGGTAAGGATCTTACTTTGTGCGTTGCCGCAAATACAATCGATCTGCAAAAAGATGCAAACATACCAGGAGGGACCTGGTCAGGATCGGGAGTGACGGGAAATACTTTTGATCCTGCTGCAGCGGGTTTAGGAAGTCAGATAATAACTTATTCATTCACTAATGCCTATAACTGTACATCGACCGCAACACGGGTGATCACAGTACAACAACAACTTCCTATCGATGCGGGCGCAGATATTTCATTGTGTAGTTCCGTGAATACTTTTGATCTTTCATCGCACGGAAATCCAACGGGTGGAGTCTTTGTCGGCACCGGTGTTACCAACAATATTTTTAATCCTTCTGCCTCGGGCCTGGGATCATTCACAATCAATTACATCATCAATAATGGAAACGGTTGTGTAAGCACTGATCAGGTCGCTATTACCGTCTCGGCAAGCCCGATCACTGATTTTGGAAAAGATAGTATTGTTTGTATTACTGCTCAGCCCATAACACTGAATTTCAAAACAGATCTTCTTACCGGATCATGGGACGGAAAGGGTGTAGTCAACAACGTATTTTATCCAAGCTTAGCGGGCCTGGGAACAAACACCCTGACTTATACCAATTCGTCAATTGCCTGCGACATAGTAGGCCGAAGAAATTTAACAGTTGTCGGTTTGCCACAAACTGCAACTTCAACAATGACTTCTGCGGCTGCTTGTTTCGGGGATTTCATTACACTGTCTGCCAGTGTCTCTCCGCAAGATCGAGCCACAAACGCTACGGTTGCTTGGTTCCATGGTTCGGATAAAAAGTATTTCGATCAGGGGGAACAAATAGTTTATCAAGTGGGTGTAAACGAAAAAGTTCACTATCAAGCGATTAATCAATACGGATGTACAAGCGGTCAAGCTGATTATGTAACAATACAAACCAACAACCCGGAAGGTGTAATTCATTCTTCCGATCGGGATATCGCTTACGGAAAATCTGTTCAATTTTTCGCTGACAGTTTAAAAAGTGCTGCGAAGTTTCAATGGGATTTCGGAGACGGCTTAATCAATTACGAACAAAACCCTTTCCATTACTATTACGACTCAGGTTACTTTGACATTAAGCTCAAACTGACCAGCTCGTCAGGTTGCGTCACCACCGTACAACGGAAAGGGTACATCCATGTCAAGCAAGAACCAGGACGAGAGAACGGTATTGTAATGGGCATCGAACCAACTCCGGGTGAAAAAGCGGAACTGATCAGCTTCTTTCCAAATCCAACTAACGGGGACATTACGGTAGAAATCAATTCGCTTTACAGTGTTAATTATTTAGTGAAAGTGGTTGACATCATGGGAACGATAACGAATTTAAAAGACGTGTTCTTGGAAAGCGGCTACAACAAAATAAGGCTTCCCCTGGAATCATTTACGGCCGGTGTTTATACTGTTCTAATTGTTGGTCCTGCAGATTCATTCAAGTTTAAAGTTGTAAAACAATGAAAAAAATATTTTTTAGCTGTCTATTTCTCGCGCTCATAGTAGTTGGGTGTGATCAGACGAAAGATTATTTGAGCGGTCTAAACGATGCGCCTGAAATCAATTTCTTTGAAAATCCAAACGCTCCTGTTCTTTCTGATAGTATAAAGCTCGGGTTGAGTATGAAAACCTCTCAAAAGAGCTATCATATCTCCTTGAAGGTGACTGATAAAAACAAGAATATCAAAGAAGTCGTCTACACACAACTTCAAGGGCAAGGAAAGCTATTTCAAAGTGGTGTGCAGATCATTGACAACAACATAAGTATCAAAGCTGATTCTGCAAAGCTCGAATTCGACTACTATCCTGCGGTCCTAGGTCAACACCTTCTGAGGCTTACAGTGGTTGACAATTTCAATCTAAGTAAAAGCGTAACGATCCAGATTACTGCGTTCGACAATCTTCCACCGGTGGCCGTATTCAACAACAGTAGAATTGGTCAACGCGATCATTACGAATATGTAATTAATGCAGGAGAGAGTTACGATAAAGACGAGCGCTTTGGTGGAAGCCTTTACCAGTTTGAATTTACTTTCTTAGGAAAGATCGTTTATGTTCTGGCCGAAAATGATCACCAATTATTTGTCATTTTTCCTGTAGATCCTAACCAGACCGGTCCACTTATTTTTCCTGTGGCCGTTCGTGTCCAGGACAATGATGGTCGTTGGTCTGCAAAGGTATCTCAGGATATTCAGGTAAATTGAGGGATGGTGCGAGGAAGGGAAAGATAACTTGGAGAGCTGCAGCTCAGGATCCTCCGGACGCAGACCAGGGGCTTTAAGATAACTTGAAGTGTGCCGGTGGCGCCAGGCCTGGCCAGCGCTCAGCGCGTCCAAGATAACTTTGATTTGGGGTTCTTAACTTTATCACTCTTTTATGAAAGCCCGAGATATTGAAAACTTACCTGTAGTCGAATCCATCCGCAACGGGTTTTCGCAATGCGGGGATGGTCGAAAGAAAGCTCTGTTAAAGGGATTATCGGAGGAAGAATTTATTACTTCCCGGACAGAGCTATTCTTGAAGGAATTGAATGGTTTTTTGGCTCAGGGAATTGAGCCTATTTTTGCGGAAGAACTGGCCTTTATTTGTTGCATGAGAGGCCTAAAAAAGCCGAATTAGAGCGCGTGTATGCTTTTTGGCGAAAACCGACAACTTTTGCCCAGGAAATAGAGTTATATTTACATCATGAACGAAGTAGCTGTAGGGGATATCAAGATTAGAGCCACCAAAGCGCGTGACAAAAACGGCCGGGAGGGTTATTTTATTTCTACGGAAGATTGGGTAACCGTTAAGACCGTAATTGTAAGCAAGGGCGCTAAAGTGACCACTAAAAAAAGCCTTCTCCCAGGAATGAAAGATGCCTTCAACGAAATTCGGGCAGATCTCTTGGGCACAAACTCTTTGCCCAATGCCAGCGAACCAATCCCAGGACTTTGAGGTAAAAAGAACTCTTACGTTTGAAAAGGATTTAAAGCATATCCTTAAGACTTATCCAGAATTCAATCAGAACATTCAGGCTCTTTCTGAGTCGCTAAAAAAAAATCCAGAACAAGGGGATCACCTCGGATCAGGCGTTTATAAAGTCCGTGTAGATATTGAGGGGAAGCCTGCAGGGGACCGGTACGGTGCCCGTGTTATTCATGCAATCTTCTCAGTGGTAAACAAAGTTTATTTGATGCGGGTGTACGATAAGAGCGACACTAAAGATTTATCGAAGGCGGAAGTAAAAGAGGTACGCCAAATCGCAAGTGATTTGAGAAAAGAATTTACAAAAGAGAAACAGAAGGAACAGGGTGGAACATCGATGCAAAGATAACTTGAACCCCTGCAGCTCGAGCGGATCTCACCGGATATCGAACCTCGAAGGTAACTTGAAGGCCTCCGGGAGCGGCCGGCCAGGTGATCAGCTCATCCAAGATAACTCCACTTAAAAAAGGATTTTTTGTTTTTCCGTTTCCCCTCGATACGGAATTTTGAATTTTGTGGCCGTAGGGATTTTTCGTTTACCGTTCCCCTCGCGAAGCGATCCAGGGCGGGCGTAACCTGACACAAGGGACTGGCAAAAATAAATACGACCCGTTGTGAATGGGTAAGCGAAGCATACCAAATGAACAATGGTGTGGAGATTTTTTTTGCAACAGTCGCGCAGCGTTTACCCTTGTGGGAGGTCTAGCCCGCCCTGACCTTGGGAACAGCGGAATTTCCCGTTAAGCGGCCACACCGTAAGTAGGGCCTTTCCCAGTCAACTTCCTTGTGGTTCATAAGACCTCTCTAAGATTGATTTAACGTTGAACTACAAGGGTGTTGGCGAGTGGAGACGAAAGGTGTCGCAAAGAAAGAAAGACTTCTCTCGCTTAGTGGTAGCGGAACTTCTGCAGCGCAGTGTAGCCGGTTTGATAAAACGAGGCGTAACGGAACGGAAGGGGTGGAGCGATAAGGAGCGTGGCTTTCGAAAAGCCTTTCTTGATGAGTCTCCTTGAGGCGGGGAAGGTGCTGCAGGTGAAAGCCTATGGTTTTATTGTTGGTTGCTTTTTGCAATACGTGCCAATGTTGCCCCGGCTTTCTTGTGGATGTAAGCTTGCCGTTCAGCAAAGGTCATTTTTTCCATATCCTTAGACATTTTCTCTCTGACCATTCGCTGGAAGGCAACGGCATCAAAATCCTTGGTGTGGGTTACTGTCTTCATAAGTCAATTATTTCTCCAATAATATTTATTTTTTTGATTTCGGAATATAACCAACGGCCTTTCCGAACTCAGGATTGTCGGTCAAGAACGCAGCCAATTTTTGTACTGAGTCAAATTCCTTTCCTCCTGAACCATAACCATCAGTCCAATTCAGTTCGATTGTTATGCGTTTAAAAGGTGGGCTGACGGGCACAATATTGTTATTGTATGAACCCATAATTTAACCTAGAAACGCTGTTTTGATTAGTGTATGCTAAATTAATGCTAAAATATTTAGTAAAACAAATTGGGACGCTATTACTTTGTGTAATGATCGACCCGGTTGTTAGATATATCATAGTCCACAATACATCCTTTATACACCTGTACGCTTTTGATGGATTCAAAAAGAGAAAAATCAACGTACAGAAAATTGAGAAAAAGATACGTGAAGTTTACGGAGAACATTACAATGGACATCAGTTCCTTGAATTCGGAGAGAAATATCTGAATGATTATCTGGTTGAGAAACATCAGGTTACTTTTAATGATTTGCTATTGGAATCGTTTCAATCAATCATCCACAGATTCAGGCATCTTGTGAAACAGTAGTCAGAAATTTCGACAGCAATCTTCGATGACTTCTCCGTAGTTAGTTTAACGGACTATTATTCATCCGAAGAAAATAGAAATTGAATTTGTCGAGAACAGCTTTAAACGCGGGCCAACGGTAGAACAAAAAAAGGGGGCGCTAGCCCCCGATTTGTTTTATGACCCGCAATTTTCGCAATTGGGGTTCTCATCGGCAGTTCCGCAAAGGTTGGTAACGATCTGTTTTGCACGGTGGACCGCATAAGGTGTAACCTGTCGCTGCCATGCACCAACTTGTGGTGACCAGTGAAAGCCATTGCTCTTAAGCTCATGCCTGACCTTTTCAGAAGGCTTGTCAGGGAAGAATATCTGTACTCTGTTGTCTTCCATGTTTGTAAGGATCCGAACGTTGTTGATCGTAACCTCAGAAGTTTTCATGGATTCCTTCTTTTCGAGTTCCGTTATCCGCTCCTTTATCCTGGTCATGTTTGCGTTGTTGTTGGTCAATCTATATGAGGCAAAGCCAATACGGCCACAGTAGTCGGGTGTCAACAATTTCCAAGCGTACGCATCTGTTATTTTGTCGTTGTAGGCAATCAGCTTTTCTACTTTCTGGTTATCCGTGAGCTTTTTGTTCTTGACAATCTTGTTGCACCCTTTCATAAGCTCCTGAAGTTCTTGCAGCCCTTCGAGTTTTTCCTTTAAGCGCTCAAGGGCTTGTGGATCGTCAGAACTGATTGAATGGTTGGCTTCCATTGACTCAAGCCTGGATTCATAGTAGTCGGCTTTTTGTTTGGTCTCTACGGCCTTGTCCATGGTGGCATGGATTTTCTTTCTGTAGTTCCGGTCGCTCTTTTCTGAATGATGGCCGACAAGTATCGGTTGGCCGAATGGGATGACACTTGCCATTTTCCGGGAGTGTTCAAAAAGGCGTTCTGCTTCGCGCTTGCTTTTTTCTGCACGTTCCGCAAGGCGTTCCATGATCCTTGCTTTTCTTTCTTCATAATCTGATTTCATATGTGTTTATTTATTGGTTAAAACTTTATTTTATTTTTATTTACTATGCTGCTTTGTCGAATGGAATGACCTTGCACTTTTTGGGACGGGTCAACTCGTAGCGGTGTGCCTTGAGTTCGTTCCTCGCCTCCGTGTCCCACACATCGCAGCCGGCATCAAGGTTTGTTAAGTACTTGACGTGCTCTTGTATTTCATCATCGTAGTAAAACCGGATATCGAGATAAATCCCTGCATCGTGCGGGCACTGAATTATTTTAAATCGTGTACCTGACGGGTTATTGCCAAACACTCTTTGAAGCTGGTGGATCAAAGCATTTGCTTCTATCCTGGCCATGCTCTCATAATCCTTATTGCCCACCTGAGCGCACGGCTCATCGTTCGGGGTCGTCTGTACCAAGTCCATGTAGTCTCTCATAAATTTTTGTTTTAATGTTTAGTGTGTTAAGTGATTGAAAAAAGAAAGGGGGCTTTTGGCCCCCGGTAATTTTTAGTTTGTTGTATTTTACTTCATCTCCTTCAGCTTCGCTTTCAGGTGGTCTGAGATTTCACTTGCATAGTGTTCCACCGTGCCATCCTTTTTGCGTTTCATCCCAATGCGGAAAGCCATCTTTGAAAGCTCATCGAGCGGCTGTGCCTTTAGGAAACCAACTTTGTCTTTCGCTTTGATCGCCTGGTGCAATAGGGGATACCCTTCTTCTGCATTTTTGATCAAATTGGAAATCGCTTTAAGCCTCTCTTTTTCTTTTTTGGCAAGGTCTTTTACCTGTGCGTTTTCTTGTTGGTGCTGCTCTTTCCTTGCTTCGAAAGCATCTTTAAGGAACGGTTTGAATTCAATGCCAAGGCTTGTGCCGTGAATAAGCAAATTGTCATCTTCGGCTTCCCGGTGTACAATCCCTTTATCGTCCGGACAAAGGTTTTCCAAAAGGATCAGCGTGCGAAGGAATGTTACCATCGAAGCCTTTCCTTGTTTTTCTATATAGGTCAGGAACTCATCGATCCAGTCGTGCATGTAGGAGCTTTCCGAATCTGTTTTGAAACCACAGGCTTTGGCAGCTTCCAGCGCCCTTGAGGATCCACGCCCTGCCATGATCTTTATCAGGTAGGCAAGTTCAAACTCATTATTGGTGGCATTTTTTACCGATGCAGCTTTGTCAAGGAATGCTTTTCGCGCTGTATGGTAATCTTGAGTTTCTTCTTTTACCCTTCTGTTTTCAAGCCTTCTCGAAAGTGTTTCTGACGGCTTTTCATTTTCCGGTACTTCGCTAACCTTTTTATTTTCTTCCTGGTTTTTGAAATGCACTTTGCAAGACTTGTCTGAGCAGATCATGACTGCCTGTTCTGGCCAGTTGTGCTCTTTGATAAAACCAACACTCACTGTCTGGCACTCATCCGCTTTGGATACCATCCTCCATTTATTGCACGAAAGTTCTCCCTGATATGGATATGAACTGTTGCTCACAAGTGGGCAATCTGCTTTCTTCAAATTGAATTGTGCAAGCAGGGCTTTGTTCTGAAGTGCCACGAAGACATTGGTTTTGTTTATGAAACATTTCTGGTCCATACATTTTGCCTCAGTGGTTACACAAGCAAAGAGTTCTGTGTTGGCACCACTTTGTTTAGGGCATTTGTTACATGCTCCTGCTTTCGGGACAAGCTGCTCATCGTTGACATCAAAGACTGCCTCGCTCAGCGCACAAAGGATACGCTGGTTCATATAATCTTTTAGGTCTTGCGGATGGTTGAAATACTGGAAGCCCTTTTCTTGCTGGATTACTTCTTCAATGGCTTTGTTCTGGTGTTCCTTTTTGAATACACAAAGGATCAAAGCGTGGCCAAGTTGCATAGTTCCGGAACGGAACAACTCTTTTGCTTTTGATGCCAGGTTATTTAGTGCAAGGCGCTCATGGATATACTTTAACGATTTGCCCACCTGCAAGGAAATTTGTTGCTCGGTCAGCAGCTCTGACAAGCGCAGAAAACTATCGCACTCATCCAATGGGTGGATATCCTCGCGCTGAACATTTTCGATAAGCATCACCTCTTTGAATTCAGTGTCGCTGAGTTCTTTGACAGTGCAGGGGACTTCTGAAAGCCCTGCTATTGTTGCTGCCCTTAACCTTCTCTCACCGATCGCGAGTTCATAATGGTTGGGCTTACCATTTTTTCTGACGGTCAGGTTTTGCAGGATGCCGTGTGTTTTGATCGACTCGGCAAGTTCGTTCAGCTTGACCGGATCGAATACTTTTCGATCATTTAGGCCGGTGATGGTGATCTCATGGATCGGGATGTTCATTGTAGTTTGCATAGTTTTAAAAGTTTAATTGAATTTGATTTTTAGAAATTTTTGTTTGACTAAAAGGTTTATTGTTGAAGCTCGCAAGGATGAAGCGTGTCGCATCCTCAAAATCGTATGCCGCACTTTTCAGCTTCAGGTAATTGACTGCCTTGAAATGATTAGGGCCAATCTCTTCGATCAGCCCTATCAGGTTTCCTTCTGGCGTTCTCAGCTCGGTAACCTTGTCATCGAACAGAGATTTGGATTTGAAGTAGTTCATTGCATATTGTTATTATTCATTTTGATTACAATTGGAACTTTTATGGCTTAACACAAGCCTTCGTCTGCGAAGGAATAGTAACCTTCATTAGTAACTATTATGTGGTCGCTGACTTGTATTTCAAGAAGTTTTCCTCCCTCTTTTATTTTCTTTGTCAGGTCGATGTCCTGCTGGGAGGGTCTGAGGTTTCCGGAGGGGTGGTTATGTGCTACTATGATTGACGAGGCCAGGCCCCGGAGCGCTGCGATGAATATCAGCTTGGGATCTGCAACTGTCCCCGCTACTCCACCGCTGGACACATCGTACACGGCGAGGACGCGGTTTGCACGGTTAAGCAGAAGAACCTTAAACTCTTCATGCAGTTCAATTGTGTTCTCGTTCCAGAGCGACTTCAAGATGCTGTAGGCATCGCGTGAAGACGTGATTTTTGGGCGAAGGCTGGGCGATACTTTTGATTTGTACACGAGCTGCACTTCTGCAACTGAGAACATTTCATTTTGTGTGATACCTGCATTTTCATTTTTCATGATTTTTAGTTTAAGGTTGTACATTGATTTATGCCCAATGCAATGCGGGTTTTTTCCTGACCGGAAAGGGGAGAGGGGATTCGCGCGTAAGTCCAAAAGGAAACGGAATAAATGGGAAGGCAGGCCGTAGGCAGGTGCCCGTTTATGCCGTAGTCTTTTGGACGCAGTCAGGAAAAGCTTGCCTCAAGCGTAAACCCGACCTTTAGCATAAATCAGTGATACAACTACACTATGGCTTTTTAATTTGGGGTATTATGGAATTCGGGGTGCTTCACTAAACGGATTGATTAGAATTACACTTGGGATTTCCGATAATTACTTAACGATTTCAGTCACGATGGTTTTTGCTTAATTTGTTACATTGAATTCAGATTCAATCGTATAGGTCAATCAGACGACTGAAAGGGCATGGGACAAAAGATCGTTTACATAGATTGGAATTTGTACTCCATCCTTAAAAATCCAACTCTTAAACCACATTCCATTTTAAAGGAGTTTCTTATCGCCAATCGGACTAAAATAAAACAGGTTTATTCCCCAGCACACTTGGGAGATTTAGACCAGACGTCCGACCACTTTGCAGACAAAAGAATTCAAGACTTAAAGTACTTATCGCAACAGACAAATGATTTTTGCATCGTAAATTATTTTGGATCAGCAGATGTCGTTTTCGAAACGAGGAACGCACTAGAATTCTACGAAACCAATAAAACAGATAATTCTACTTCAATAATCCAGGCACTTGATAATGGAAGAAAAATAATTACCGACAACTATGGACAAATAAGAGATGAGATAATAAGGAGTCATTTTAAAACAGAGCCGAGTGAAATCTGCAATTTCTCAAAAGAGCAGTTGAACGAACTGATTAAGATGATTAAGCTTGCCAACTCACTTGACGAATTTCTCAAATTTGGATTAAAACTTCGTACTCATTCTGTCGATAAGTTAAGTCAAATTGACGTTTACTTTACTGCATATACAACCTTGGACTTGATAAGTTTTTTTCCTGACTCAATGTTGGAAAAGGGCGACTTTGAGAACTTAAAGAATGATGCGTTCCACTCAGCCTATGGTTCACTATGTGACGCATTTATAACTAACGACAATAAATGCTTTCACAAATCCAAATTTCTCTTTAACTATTTTGAAAGCAAGGCCAGATTAATTAGAACTTGTAAGATAAAAGACACGAGCAAATTGAGTGAGGACTTAGATAGAATCTTTGATTAAAAACCAACGTTGCGGTTATGTGACGGTTGGAAAATTTTGGGTACAAGGCTTACTTTGATAAATATCAGCGAAAATTTATGGCGAACACAAAAGACTACACATTAGAAAAAGACCGATTCATTAAGATTGATGTCATTCGATTGAACGGTAAAAAGGCTACTTGCAATCTTCACACTGGAGTAGGGGCATATGAGATTACAATGAACAGACAAGCTTACGATGAGCTTTGCTTGCAAGGTTTTTTTAACTCTGGGCAAGGCCAACACACTTCATCTGAAGCGATCAACGGGTCTGAGGTTTATACCCTGAAGAATGCGATGCTTACGGCGTAAGCCTTCAAAATCACTATCTTTGGGACAGCTATTTGCATGCAAAAGAATTAACTAGAATGGATGAATTGCTGAAATTAAAGGAACGGGTCGACATTGCCATAGAGATAGGTGAAAGTTATTACCGTGAATTCAAAAGTGCTTTAGAGGGACCAGCCGGCAATAAAACTGCAAGAGATTTAAAGGAGATATGCTATGACATCGCAAAAACACTGGTTGCTTTTGCAAATGCTGATGGTGGCGAACTCTTTGTCGGGATTGAAGATAATAATGCCATTAGCGGGATACCACACAATGAAGATAAGATTTCGGCGATTCTTGGCGCTCCTGAAAACTACGTTATAAAAGAGACACCGTTACCATTGAAAAGGGCATCCATTATTGATTACCATGGAAAACAAATTGCTTATTTCTCTGTTGAAAAAGGCTCAAAATTTGTCCACTTGACTTCTAAAGGTGAATGCTTTCAGAGAAAAGACAGAGAATCCGTTCCGACAGCCTCTGAATTGATTCGGTTTGCAAGAGAAGAGGAAATTTCAAGGGAATATGACAGGCAATTTGTTGATTTGGCAAGTGTCAGCGACTTAGATTTAAGTCTAATCTTGTCGATTTCACAAACCATTTCTAAAACAATGTCTCCCGAGAAGTTCTTGCAATACTTGGAACTTGCCGAGTTTGATGGAACCCGTTTAAGACTGCGCAGGGCTGCTCTACTTTTATTTGCAAAAAATCCTTCTAAGTGGCATCCTCGTTCACAGGTTAGAATTTTAAGGGTAAAGGGAATAGAGGAGAAAACCGGTGAGAAATTTAATGTCTCCGAAGCAGGGGAAGCAAATGGAAATATCTTTCAACTAATTGAAAATAGTTGGGAATTACTAAGGCCACATTTGACTGAAACAAGGTTTTCGAAAGATGCAATTTTTAAAACTCAAATTATTTATCCTGAATTAGCTTGTAAAGAAGCGCTTATTAATGGCATCACTCATAGAGACTACAGTTTAGAGGGTAGAGGAATCGAAGTTAAAATATTTGATGACAGGCTTGAGATTTTAAGCCCAGGCAAATTGTTATCTTCAATCACAATTAAGGATTTAGAAGAACTAAAGGGTGTACACCAATCACGAAATACATATATAGCACGGGTATTAAGGGAGAGTGGATACATTCGAGAACTTGGTGAAGGGATAAGGAGAATTTTCGAGTTAATGCAAACTAACGATTTAGTAAAACCTAAAATCGAATCACCCAACAAATCATTTATTGTTTCTCTGTTTTACAAATTTGCTTATTCAAAAGAGGAGAAAATTTGGCTTGACAATTTTGAACACTTGAATTTATCTCGAGAGCAAAAAACAGTTGTGAGGCTAGGTATTAATGGAAGACTTGTTTCAACAAAAGAAATATTCGAGCAAGTAGGAATTGTCAGTGAAGACTACTACAGACAACTAATTGAATCTTTACGAAAGTTGGGAATTCTTCAAAACAAATTATCTCAAATTCAAGTAACAAATCAGCGGAAGCTCTATGATAACTCACGAAAAGCAGTTCCAAGATTTGAAATATCACTGCCGTTAAAATCAAAAGTAAAACCACCTACTCAAATTGACATTGAGACATCAGAGTATGCAAAGGTTTATATAACAAACATTCCTTTCGTTGTTACTGAAGCGGAAGTGGAGAGACTTTTTGAGCAATTCGGAGAAGTGTCTGATATTTCTATACCAAGGGATTTTGTGACTGGAAATTCTCGTGGTTTTGGATTTATAGAATTTGAGAAAAAGGAAAATGCAATTAAAGCCATTAATCACAAAACACCAATAACAATTAAAGGTAGAAAGGTATTTATCCAAGAATATAAAAAATAACTGGCCAATTAAAAACGCAATTGGCTTCTATTCCACCTGTATTTGTAGCGGCTTGTTGAGAATGAAACAAATCAGGGAAGCTCTTAACTTCCCTGATTTGGGTTTGAAAGAAAGGGATTATTTTTTCCCTTTCTTGTCTTTTTTCTCTGGCACGTACTGATCGATTTCGATGTAGTGGGTTGCGCCAAATTCGCTGGCCTCTTTTCTTTGAACCACTTTCACGTTCAAATATTGTTTGCCCTCATAGGTGTAAATGAGTTTCTTAACCTTTTCATCGCTTAAGATGTCCAGGTTGATTGCACCTTCGACAAGTGAGGCACCGAATTTTGCAGAAGCCTTGAGGTTTCCAGCGAGCATGATTTTTTCTGACTTTTCCATGTTGTTTTTAATTTTAAGTGAAACATTAATTTTATATGCTTGTCGATTACGAACAGGCAATGGAAACCTCCGAAGCGGATGGGTAGGAGGGGAGTGGGAATTGGTGCAAAAAAAGTCAGGAAGGGTTCCGCCTTAAAATGATAATGGAATACTACCCGCTATAAATGTTGCAACGCAAAAATGTTAGCGGGTGGAGATTTTATGTGGAAAGCCTTACTTTATTTGCCCCCAATGGAACGACTTTATTTTCGATTGAAGGTTCGAGACATTTGCGTATAAAAATGATGTGGGAACGAGAAATAAAACGGCAGGGTAAAAGTTAGAATGCACTCGAGAAAACGAGGGTTGTGCATAAAATTGTATTCCGGTGGTAATCTTGTTGAATCAACTAGACACGAAGGTGGAAAGGGAAAATTCAGTTTCAGATGATGAGGGCTTTTGAATGGGAGAGAGGTAAGAAAAGGTTTGGGGGATTAAGTTCTACATCGGAATATGGTTAGTGTGTCGGGGAAAATTATTAGGAAGGGAAGCGCAATCTTTTTTTGTAAATTCAAATTAGGGTAACGGCTTGCTGTTTGATTTTTATTGATGAAGGTTCGAAAAGGAAAAGAAGCCAGTTCAAACGAGGCAATGTGGTTTCGCAGGCTACTTTGGTTACAACACTTTTTAAAACGGCTCGCTAGTGTGGCCTTAGATCAACGATCGCGAGGGACGGAAGGGTATTGGGCCTTACAAGATTGAGGGCCGCTAATGGGGTCAATTCACAAAACGGAAAATAGGATACAAATTTTTATGCTTCCAAGATCCTGTTGATATCTATTTTAATCCCTGCTAGCCTTCCGCTTTTTACGAGATAAACTAAATAGGGTGTTAAAAATCTGCCGGTGTATTGGCCGTGTTCAATACGAGAAATGGTACTCTGCTCGCAGACCAGCTTTTTAGTTGACAGGTCCTTGGCAACTGTTACCTGTGATAGCTGGAGAGCTAGTCTGGCATCGTGAATGTTCTGCCCCAGTTTTTTGAAATTTACCACTAGATGCATAATGTAAAACAGTTAGGGTAAGAAAGATAGAAAAATATCTGCTGTGATTCCGGGTTGTTCTTTATGAGCGGTCGAAAAAGGGTGGCTCACGAAACTGAGCAAGGCATTTGATTGATGGTGGGTTCGAAAAGGAAATTGGTTCTCCAAGGCTCGAAGCACGAAACGGAAGTTATGGCCTGGGGGTTTAAATTTCAAATAGGGTATTGAGTTAACGCATGCCAATAAAATGCTGCGTATAACTATTTGGTGTCCCCGCAAAGTTAAAGGTGTAGTTGAATGACTTGCCATTCATATCGAAATAGCCGTAATGCATATCACCAGGTTTGTGTTCTGCACTCATGTGTTGTTGCCATGAGGTCCCGTTCCCCATATTTCCCATCATTTGATTGTTGCTTCCCATCATTTGACTACCGGTCGACATGTTGTGACCGTATTGATTCTTGAAATCATTGCCTGTAAGACATACCCTCATCATATTTCCATCTGGATATAGTCCAAGAGACAATGTTGTATCGAATTTAGCGCTGTAACAGTGGACTCGGATGTTATTATCATTAATGGAGGTGATTTCAGCTGTTGCCGCCACTCCAGTCTGTGACAGGCTTGACGTTAGCGTGCCTTGATACGTGCCAATAATCTGATTTGATAGTTTGGGACTAGCTGCATTGTTCATATTACAAGAAATTACAGTTGATGCCAAAGCTATACCCAGCACAATTTTTATAGTTTTCATATTACCTTATTTAGTATCCATTTTTAAGTCTATCCATCTCACGTTGACCATGAGGTTCGGTCAATGATGTGAAAACTTAAATTGCCAATTCGCCTGTCACAACCCTGACCCACCATTTGCATAGTTACGCAGAAGGTAATATTCGGTCAGTGACCGATGTCACACAATAGAGCGATTAAAATCATACCTAAATATTTCTGGCCTTACACTTGAAATCAAGCCGTCTCAAGAGTAAGTCAAATGAATAACTTAACCGAAATAACAATGAGGAAGACGCGAATTACGAAGTAACATCATCAACATGCGCAAGCAGTAATAAATGCGTCATTTACTGGTGCAAAAGGAAAACTAATATTAATTACCTCTGACCCTGATAAAGGTCATAGGCTCAAAATCAGGATTTATAAATATTTACGCGAAATACTTAAAATCAAAATCGCAATGAAAACAAAACAAGCCATCATTATCCCAAGCCTTTTGATAATGGTATGCACCGTTGCCTTCTCTCAAAAGGATAGCAGTGGAATCTATTTCAAGGCAAGTGATTATATCCATCACAAACTAAGCTTAGCTATTAATTGCAAAACGCAGAAACATAAAATAAATGATGAAATGATATTTCATCCAAAGGAGATTTCGGTCAAACACAACGGGACCGCTTATAAATATCCCAAGGATTCTGTGTATGCGATAAAATACTGTGATGGCTCCATTGTTAGGATTTATGATAACTCCGAATACCCGCTAATAAATCCGGATGAGGCAATAATGATTTACAAGATGATTTCAGGTTCGGCTGGAAAGGGAGGCTCATCCACGACAAACTACTATTTCAGTAAAGACGCAAACAGTAAATTAAGTGATTTGACTATTCTCAATATTAAAAAGGCGTTTCCTGATAATCACAAGTTTCATGATGCCTTGGATGCGGAATTTAAATCTAATGATGAGCTGGCACAATATGATTCATTTCACAAGGTATATAAAATCAACAGGCTTTATTCCAATAGCATAAGTCATTGAGCCATTTAATTTAACAGAAAAAAAACTGTTTGAAACTAAACCGAACAAATTTAAAAATGGGAACAACCGCAAAATCAACGCGGTTCAATCCATTGTCATTTCAAATGCCAATTCATTAATTGGCATTGTTACTGTTCTCTGATAGGGGTTATTGTTCTTTTGGAAAACTCAGGCAATGCTTGAGTTTTCTTTTTTAGTTTGGTATTAATTTTAATGAACACTGAATCAGTCATTCCGGAAATTGCGCATCACTTAGTTCGAAAACTTGGCTCACGCCCACCCACTTCGAATTTCAAAAGACCAAATAAAGCCTTGCGATTGGCATTGAAATGTCAACGGGTCTGATGCTTTTCAAATTTTTGTGGGCAACTACAACCGCATTTTGCAGCAAGTGAATTACTTCCTGAACGAGAACAAACTGTCCGAAAAACAATTCTTGATCGGATTTAATATTAACCGTCTTAGGAGCTTTTAACGTATATTCCGCAATTCAGGAGCTTACACTATTTAATCTAAAAAAAGTGCTTTCCCTGACAACCACAAATTTCATGATGTACTAGATGCTGAATTCAAATCTGACGATGAACTGGCTAAATATTGATTCATTTCACAAAGTATATAAAGTTAACAGACGTTATTCCAATAACCTGATTCACTAAGATTATTCGCTCATGCAAGTCGCGGTTTACAGCACCCATAAGTTCGAGAGGGAATACCTCAAAAAAGCTTTGTCGAATTACCAATTGCTCTTACTGGAAACCCGACTCACTTTGGAAACGGCAAGTTTGGCGCAAGGAAGTCAAGCCGTTTCTATTTTTGTAAATGATGATGCATCAGCACCGGTGCTCCAAAAGCTACAGGAAGTCGGGGTAAAATATTTAGCTCTTCGATCAGCAGGATACAATCATGTAGATCTGAAGGAAGCGGGCCGTCTTGGAATAAGAGTAGCCCGTGTTCCTGAATATTCACCGGCAGCGATAGCAGAGCATACCATTGCGCTGATGCTCGCGTTGAATCGAAAACTTATTAAAGCACACAGCCGGGTTCGGGATATGAACTTCTCATTGGATGGGCTGGCTGGCTTTGACATGTCTGGAAAAACGGCAGGTATCATTGGCACTGGCAAGATCGGTAGTGCGGTAGCCCGAATCCTTCACGGATTTGAATGTAAAATATTGGCATACGATCCGCATCAAAACGAAGAGCTAAAAATCAAGTACAATGTGCAATATCTGGATTGCCTGACGGTGTGCCAACAGTCAGATATTATCACACTACACCTTCCTTTGACAAACGAATCCAGGTACATTATAAATGAAGAGTGTATTAACAATATGAAGCATGGAACAATGCTGATCAACACGAGTAGGGGCGGATTAGTAAATACGAAAGACGTGATCAAAGCTCTAAAGACGGGAAAGATCGGATTCTTTGGAATGGATGTCTACGAGGAAGAAGAAGGGTTGTTCTTTGAAGACCATTCCGATGACATTCTTCAGGATGACGTAATCTCCCGCTTGATGTCTTTTCAAAATGTTATCATCACAAGTCATCAAGCTTTTTTAACTCATGAGGCGCTGCTTAAGATAGCGGAGACCACCAGTCACAATCTGGATTGTTGGGAGAAAGGCATTCCTTCAGAGAATGAATTACAACTTTAAAATCTTAATTGCATTCTGTTTTCAGAAATGATCTGGATATTCTAATAAAAATCCATTGCCACTGAATGCGCGAAGTGGATATAGATGGGCTTTTGCTTGGATGCAGTCAAACACATGAGGCCACTTGTTCTCAGGAAGCATTGCGGAAGATGTGGTGAACCTCATCGATTGTCCAATTTGGACCTGTGCCAAGGATTAGATTAATTATTTTTTAGTTGAGGCCAATTTTGCAAACGAGTGAAATTCAATTTTGAGCTGTTTATTTAAAAAAAGAACTATATGTTTTAATTTGATGGCTTAAGTTGAACGCCTTTTAGTAGATTTATCCAATAAATTTATAAAACACGGCCATAAATCACCTAATACCAAAGAAATATGAAAACCACTGCAAGCGCATTTTTTATCATTGCAATCTTGATCGCATCATTTTCAAACCTAATCGCACAAGAGAATTACAAACATCCCCATCTCAATTCATCAGGCCAAGTATTGGATTCAACTGGGACAAAATTAGGATGGATCAAAGAAGGCGTGATCTATAAGGGGTCACCTCACGAAACGGATTATAAAGTACGCTAACAGGTCAATCACGAAATAGTACTCATGGGTTACTATGGTCGCCAACGTATAACCCGACAAAAACCGCTGCCAAACAAAGAAGTAAACTTATTACGATATAGCTGATGGTGACGAAGTGAAAACCACCTTGCAAAAGGGTAAGTGTTTCGGCGCTAAAACTTGAAAACGTGCTGAAGCCGCCGCAAAAACCCACAGTCCAGAAAAATCGCAGGCCAGGCGAAATCAATTGACGATGATCTGCGAACCCCACTATATAGCCCAACAACAGACATGCCACAACGTTGACCACCAATGTACCAAACGGAAAGTTAAGATCGTGCAAGGAGTTGATCCAGCGGCCTAAAACAAACCTCACCACACTGCCTGCTCCACCGCCGACAAAAACTAACATCACGTCAAATCCACGCATCGCTTTCGGGTTTGTAAGAATCGTAAACAATCAGCGGCCACACTATAGAAAGGTAGTAGAAAAAATTGTAAATCTGGGATGAGAGTTTTGTCCAAATTATTTGAATAAGCATTCATCGGGATGAGTTACACGCCCCGAAAATAGACTATTCAATTTTTATGGGTCCGTAATTTGGACATAATGAACTCCCCAGCCTGCTTCCCCTGAACTTTCCCAATCTCACAAGCTGGCAGATAGTGAATTCCTCCGTATACTCTGCTTACAGCGGCTTCTTGCGAAGCCTGTAAAAATGATTTGAATTTTCTGGGTGGCATCCCATACTCAACCTCGGTTGAGTCCGTGTAAGAAAAATTATCACCAAACAAATCGGTTAGTGCGGTTGCCGCAGATGTTGAAATTACAGCATGGCCACTGGTATATTCGGGAAACGGCGGGGTCTGTAATAATGGAACCCAGTTTTCATCTATGTTCTGATTAATATATGTTTCAGGACGTACCGATTTAGATCTGTATTTTTCATCCCAGCAAACAATGAAAGCGTCAGCCAATGAAAAAGCTACGCGTAAATATGCTTCTGCTGATTTTACCATGTTGGAATGTGTGTTGGTACAGACCACCCGGGTGATATTGATCCAATGACCTCCTGGGGAGATTTTTTTTGTGGCGAACATTACATGGCCTTTCACATTCATAACAAACGGGTTACAATCCCAGAAACTTGCAATTGCACGTTGTTCATAGGTCATGTTTTTTCCGGTTTCATAAACGTAATAGGCATCTTTAAAAAATTGGCTCGTTTTATCTGTTGAAAAGGCCGACGGAGGCACTGGTTTAAACTGTTGGGCGGAGTCGATTACGAAAGTCCGGATCTTATTCCAATGGGGCTCGACGGCATCCATATAAGCCGGCGGAGTCGGCTGCCAAGTTGCAGGGTTGTGCTCGATGGAGTATTTCGGAAACGTGCGCGATTCCTTGTAATTATCTTTTGATGACCATCTAATCACGTGTTTGGCAATACTGTCGCCAAAGGCAATCGATCTGTTCATTACACTCTTGGGAACGTCTGCATCCTTGAATGCCTGAATCTCTCGCTCGTAAAATTTATCCAAATCATCTTCCGAGAAAATCAACGCTCTTCCAACTTTGAGAATTGCTTCTGTTGCAGCTAATGGATAACAATATTCCTTAGTAGAATCAGGCTGCGGAAACTTATCAAGCCCTTTTAATTGGCCAGCCATGCTCAGGTAATTTCTATCTTGGTGAATGATGGCCTCATACCCTGCCAGGGATACATAAGCGTATATCCGGCTTGCTACCGGTGGTGAAAAGATATCATGGACTATACGATCAGTAATTTCTTTGATCGATCGGTGAAGGTATTCAGGATCTTGAGTTTTAGCCTTGTATAACCCTGAGTTTTCCTGACATGATGCAATAAGTAAAACCAGGAAAAGTAATGGAATAATTCTATTCATAATTTGCATGTCTTTGTAGTAATGATCCATTTGATGAAAGGATTTTGTGAGTTTATATTTTAAAGCCCAGTGTAACATACATCGTTCTGCCGTCCGCTGGTAAAATCCCCGGTCCCGGATACATGTTTATTCTTCGGCTGAAGTACATCGTGTTTGCAAGATTATTGATGCCCGCCGAGATATGGTACTGATGTAAAAAACGGTAGTTGATGGCCCAGTCATAAATTGTATAGGATGGTACAACACCAACAACACCAGTCGCGCTAAACACCGTGTTATTTGCATCATTAAACTTCTGGCTCGTGTAGCTAGCTTGAATTGTAGTTGAAAGCCCTTTATGTGCAAACTCCAGTCCGAACCTGTTTATCCAATCAGGGACTCCTTCCACGTGATTCCCAACCAAAGAAATGTTATCAGTGTTATTGCTTAATGCGCCGCTGACATAGCGTGCATTGGTGTAGGCGACAGAACTAAACAATCGTACGTCCGTGTTCTTGATATTTCCCTGGGCGGCTTTCAGTAAAGAAAGATTCAAGTAAAGCTCAAAACCTTTTGCAACCGAATTTCCAATATTGGTGGTAAATTGATAGGTTGACCCGTTACTTGATGTTTCCGTGAGATTGCCGATTTTGTCTCCGTAAAAAAGATAAAAACCATTAATATCAAATTTTAAAAGGTCAGAAACTTGCCCGCGATAGCCCGCATCAATATCATATCCCTTGCTATCCTTAAGGTTTGGATCTATTAAACCTAATTGATCAGCTGGTGTGATGTTAGCATAGAGAAAGGGCCGGTAAGCTTGGGAAATGTTTCCATAAAGTTGACCGTTTTTATCGACTAAATATTGCATGCCCATTCCAAAAAGTGGAAACACCCGATTTCCTTTGTATGACACTGGAAAGGTTGCTTTATTGATTACCCCGGTAAGGTCTGAATTGATTACTTCGTAACGAAGCCCTGGCGTTACAGAAAACCTTTCGCTAAGCTGAAACATATTTTCGACAAATCCGGCATAGTTTGTTGTTCGGAAGACAAGGTCAATGCCGTATTGCCCGATTACAGTCATATCGTAGTCACTCCCAGTCGTTCCTTTCCCTTTTTGCCTGCGTTTAGTTTGTTCGTCAGAATAACGAATACCTCCGGCGAATGTCGCCTTTATACGACCAAGCTCATAGTGATGCAGCAATCTGCCTTCAAGCGTAACTCCTGTATAAAAGTCGCGATCAACTTGTCTTGGGTTGTAAGAGCCAATAGTCGAGTTGACAGTATCCATCACGTTAGGGGTATTAATGAATTGCACACTGCTTCGCTCGCCCCAGATACCATTGGTAGTAACTTTAAGAAGCGTCCTTTTCGACACTGAGTAGTTAAGGATCACTGAAGGGATATTGATCTTTGGGCTAAAAAAATTACGTGATCGAAAAGACTGTTGTGCGTTTTGATTGAACTGTGCATCTGTTAAACCGCCAGCAATCTGTTGTCGATAATCCATTCGCGAAAACTGAAATGACAAGCTTCCTTTTTTAGAAAAATTGTATTTGATATTCGCGTAGAAGGATTGATAGTTAAATGCAGCATTCGGCCTCCATCCATCGCCATGCCTGTTGTCGTAGTAGGCATAGTAGTTCACTTTGCCGACTGTTCCTCCAACGGCGTTATATGAATTAAAGAAATTATATGAGCCAGTAGTTTGCTCACTCTCCAATGAAAAAGCTTTTGTGCTATCGCCTTCCTTCATCACAAAATTCATCATCCCTCCAAACTGACTTCCGAATTGTAGGGCAGCGGAACCCCTGACCAATTGAACTTGCCGTACTCCCTGCATTGGAACAGTGTAATGATTCTCCGGGTACCCAAAGATATCCGAGTTTGTGCCGTACCCATTCTGACGCATATTCATTTCTATACATCTATGCGAATCAGTTCCACGCGTCCCAATATTCAATTGTGTTCCGGCTCCATCCATGTCCCAGGTATTGATCCCGGGGATTTTAGCGAACATCATTCTGGCAACGTTTTGAGGAAGATTTGCTTCCCCATTGTTCAAAAGAATAACATTAGTTTTCTTTCCGGAGAAAATATTGACTCCCTGAACATCAGGTAAGTATTGCCTTTCCGAAATTCCTTGCACTGTTACCTGATTTAATATTTTAGCTGGCAAGGAGTCGGGCTCATTTTTTTGTGCAATGCCAGAGATATATTGAGTTATTAATAAGAAGAATATAAATATGTTTTTCATACAGGTGTTTCATAAGTTTTAGTTGATAGAAAATAATGCAAGCTCCACCGTAATTCAGGATAGAATTGCAAAAAAGAAAAATGCATGCTATTCAGATCAATAGGCAATTGGCATTTAAACCAATCAACATCAATCTGAATTGTTAGCAGTATTGTGGGGGGCGGAAAATTGAAGAAATAAAATCGAAACGATAAAGATTGGAAAACCCAGAATATAAAACCTTGGTCAATGGTTTGTATGCCGGTTTGGGCCAAGCAACTTTTGAAACGTAGTCCTTGGATAAAGAATTAATCATCTTAAAACTTGAGTTTGCACTCCCAGCCCGCTTACCTGAAAACAACTTCGAATAGTCTGCGATTGCGGAATTTAATTTAGTGCTTTGATCGTCTTTTATACAAACCACATAGAGCATGCTGTGATAAAATTTCTGTTTAACCATTCTATAGACTTCCCCATTATAAACGAATTGCCCTTCAATAGTAGTGTACCCCTCAGAATCGGATGAATATGGTAATTCAATCGGAATTGCCAGAATAAGGTTTCCACCAAGTTCGCTTGAATTTGCCTCTATCTTATGAAGCACCTGTTCAGTCATTTGCGTTTGAGCAAGAAAAATAAGGCCGTAATATTCAACGGAGTTGAATATTACTAGGAGAACAAAAAATGCGCAGAAAAGCCTTTTCATTTTCAATGGGACGCCAAAGTTAGAAATCTTGGTGCATATCTTAAAGTAAATACTTTAAATCTGAATAGGGGAACGCAACATAAAATAGATTACCTGGGACCTGAAATCAATTCTTAGAGCTTAGAACCCTTCCGACGTAACTTTAAGACTGGTCTTTGATTCCGTTTTATGATCCTTTGTGACAACATCTTTTGGTAGACCTCAGGTTTGTCTCTACTACTTTTGGTAGCGAAATCCCTCACAATCTTCTCCAAAAATGGTTTCAGAGATCCAAACCCCGAAAGTGTTGCTTCGATTTGAAGAATTGCGACCGTCTCATTGGAGAGATCAATATTTTTGCGAAGCGTTTTCATATCTATTTATTTATACCTAAATTAATTTATTGTTATTACAAAATAAATAAGGCTTTATAACATACAGTAAATATAAAAAGATTGTAAATTCCTTCCTCAACATGTAGAAAATTATTGTGAAACTGGTCCGTAAAAATATCGAGATAAAAAGAAGCCCTCTATTGGCCTCTAAAGTCATTCAGGACTATGACTATTGGCTGAACAGGCACTATGGGAAGGCCGGCACCTACCTGACCAATGCAAAAACGTTCCTAAGAACTTACAAAGAAGGTGGTACGGTGATCTCCCAGCTGGAAAGTTATTCAGAGGATAAAAGCCTGACGATCCAATCTTTCCTGAGACGGTTCAGGAGATTTCTGGAAGAGCAGGACATCAACTATTTGGTCAATGACCTGAATGAAAGGAAACTTCCGATCGGAAATATCTACGTCAAAATATTCCTTGCCAGCAGAAAGGATCGGCTCCGGGGCGAGCTTTCCTTATCGACCTATGCAACTATCCTCAATCAATTTTTTAACAGGATCGATTCCAACCTGAACTTGTTCAACAAACGGAACGCAGAAAGATTTGTACTTTCTCCCGCACTGTCTGATTACACCAAGAGGTTGTACAAATCTGTGTTGAAAACATTTTGCGACTGGGCACTCCTGTATCAAAATACCTCGGACCGTGATCTGTCCAAAGATCAACTTCTTGTAAAGAAAGGACTCGGTTTAATAAGTGTTCAGTCCCTGCGTGAAATTTCCGCTATCAAAGTGCGATCATCAGGGATTCAGCTTAAACGCTATCACAAGGAAAGCCTTACTGAAAAACAGCGGGACAGGCTTTTGAAACTTTGCCGAACCCAACGTGAACGCGCTGTAGTTTCGCTTATGGCCTGGAATGGACTGAGGACCATTGAAGTACTCAGGCTCTCTGTTTCAGATTGTTTGTTCAAAGAAAAAAAGATCGCTGTTTGGGGCAAAGGACGATCAAGCAAGGCGAAGGATGTGATCCGGTTCTTTTCAATTCCAAAAAATGAAACCCAAAGATATTTTAAAGAGAATTCCATTACGAGGGGAAAAGCATTTCCAGAGGTATCAAAGAATGAGATTGAACAAATGATCAAAAGTAAGTTTCAATTATTGGGTGTCTTAAATAAGCCTGGCAAATTCTCCCCTCACAGCCTCAGGCATACGGCTGGTCAAATCATGTACGACAAAGGGATACCACTTGAGTTCGTACAAAAAACCCTACGGCATTCTTCGATGGAAACCACGATGGTCTATGCCCAGAATGCAATTGACAGGAATTATTTCAATAAAATGCCGATAAATATATGACTGATTAACTATGCCACGCCGCCAAATTCTATCGGAAAGTGAACGCGAGGCACTGCTGGCAATTCCATCAGGGCAGCATGAACTTATCCAACTATTTGCATTCAGTGAAAAAGACTTGTCAATTATCCGAAAGCATAGGGGTGCCGAAAACCGTCTTGGCTTTGCCATTCAACTATGCTACATGCGCTATCCGGGAATAATATTCCCGGCAAACCAAAAGCCGGACACTTTATTATTGAAACTTGTCAGCGAGCAGCTTGCAGTCACTCCGGAGGAATGGGGCAATTATAGTGACCGCGCTGAAACCAGAAGGGAACATCTCCTGGACATCCAATCCAAGTTTGGTTTTAAACCGTTTACAATGCACTACTATAAGCCCGCTGTTGAAGGCCTTGGAACGACAGCACTTCAAACCGATAAAGGGGTCGTGCTGGCAAAAGAGCTTATTGAAAGATTTAGGAGCAAAAAGATATTATTGCCGTCGATCAGTGTTGTTGAACGTATATGCGCTGAAGCAATAACAGTTGCCGAAAGGCTTATCTATAAGTCTCTTACCGAGCCGCTGTCGAGCAAGCAAAAAAACGAACTGGATAGTCTGTTGTCAACGCGGGATCAGAGTAAAATATCGACTTTGGTTTGGCTACGTCAACGGCCGTCCGCTCCAAATGCGAAACACTTGCTTGAGCATATTGAACGGCTTAAGACAATGGAATCACTGCAACTGCCGCCCAGCCTGGAACAAGGTGTACATCAAAACCGGTTATTAAAACTTGCCCGGGAAGGCGGGCAGATGACAGCGCAGCATTTAAATGATCTGGAAAAAGCAAGGAGACATGCGACATTGGTTGCCATCGTGGTGGAAACAAAGGCCACGGTGATCGATGAAATAGTCGACTTGCACGACCGGATTGTGGGCACTTTGTTTAGCCGTGCCAAACATTTGCACCAGCAGCAATTTCATCAATCGGGCAAAGAGATCAATAATAAGGTGGTACTCTACTGGCGGATAGGTAAGGTGTTGCTTGCAGCAAAAGAAACAGGTGAAGACGCTTTCTCTGCAATTGAAACGGTAATACCGTGGGATGAGTTCACACAAAGTATCATTGAAGCTGAACGATTGATCCAACCCGCAAGCTTTGACTATATACATCTCATCGGCGACAGCTACTCTCAGGTAAGGCGATATGCGCCCGTGTTGCTTGAAACCCTTCAATTAAACGCGGCACCTGCTGCACGCGAGATACTCAAGGCAAGTGAGATGCTCAAAGGTTTGAATGCCGATAATCTCCGTAAACTTCCACCCGATGCACCAACAGGCTTCATCCGTAAACGCTGGGAGGATTTGATATTCAAGGAAGATGGTCTTGACCGAAGGTTCTATGAACTTTGTTTGTTCTCGGAACTAAAAAATGCGCTCAGGTCCGGTGATGTTTGGGTAAAAGGATCTCGCCAATTCAAAGACTTTGAAGAGTACCTGATACCGGTCGAAAAATTTTCCGCAATCAAAAGCGAACCTGCGACAAAATTGGCAGTGAATTCCAATGTGGATGAGTATCTGAATGAAAGAATGTCCTTATTGAACAACCAATTGGAAACGGTCAGTCGCTTAGTGCAAAACAATGAACTTACCGATGTCACCATTTCTGAATCCGGTTTACATGTATCGCCACTGACTAATTCAGTGCCCAAGGAAGCGGAAGGTTTAATGCATCAAGCTTACGCTCTTTTGCCGCATATTAAAATAACGGACCTCCTTTTGGAAGTGGATAACTGGACAGGCTTTACTGATCACTTCACGCATGTAAAAAGTGGTGAGGTGGCAAAGGACAAGACATTGTTGCTAACTGCAATTTTAGCTGATGCCATTAATCTCGGGCTAACAAAAATGGCTGAGTCTTGTCCGGGAATAACATACGCCAAGCTCTCCTGGCTTCAGGCCTGGCACGTACGGGATGAAACTTATTCTACTGCGCTTGCTGATTTGGTCAATGCACAATATCACCATCCCTTCGCGGCCAACTGGGGCGATGGCACAACGTCATCTTCTGACGGGCAACGGTTCAGGACCGGTGGCCAGGCTGAGCGCGGTGGGAACGTAAATCCAAAGTATGGAAGTGAGCCAGGTGTGCAGTTCTATACGCACATATCGGATCAGTATTCACCATTCCATACGAAGGTTATCAATGTTGGCGTTCGCGATGCAACCTATGTTTTGGATGGGTTGTTGTACCATGAATCTGATTTGCGGATAGAGGAGCACTATACCGATACGGCAGGCTTTACCGATCATGTGTTTGCCCTGATGCACTTGCTTGGTTTTCGTTTTGCACCTCGCATCCGTGATTTGGCGGACAAGAAATTATATGTTCCTTCTTCCAAAGATTACCCTGCCCTCAGCGCATTGATCGGCGGAACGATCAACCAAAACCAAATACGTTCCAACTGGGACGATGTGCTTCGGCTTGCTGCTTCCATCCAACAAGGCACCGTTACAGCTTCACTGATGGTGCGAAAAATTGGAAGTTATCCGCGTCAAAATGGATTGGCCACGGCATTGCGTGAACTTGGCCGCATAGAGCGCACTTTGTTTACATTGAATTGGTTCCTCGATCCGGCCCTGAGAAGGAGGGTTACTGCTGGATTAAACAAAGGGGAAGCGCGTAATACATTAGCCAGGGCTGTATTCTTCAATCGGTTAGGCGAACTGCGGGATAGGAGTTTTGAAAGCCAGGGTTACCGGGCAAGTGGCCTTACACTGGTGACAGCAGCTATTGCTCTCTGGAACACTGTGTATATTGAAAAGTCAATCAAGTCACTCAAAGAGCATGGGATGCACGTGGACGAAAATCTGTTGCAGCATTTATCGCCGGTCGGGTGGGAGCACATCAACCTTACCGGTGATTATGTCTGGCAACAAAGCACCCTACCTAAGAAGGGTAAATTCAGACCATTAAGACCAATAACTTAAACCTTTAACAAGATTATTTCCCCTTGTGAGGGGGCTTTTTGGTAAAACGGTTCGGGAAAAGGTACGACTCGATCGCAACCATTGAACTGTAGCGGAGTTTCAATCAATGGTTTTGGGCTAGAGCGATTCTTAACGTACTTTATAATCCGTTTCGTGAGGCGACCCCTATAATGCTAAGGGTGAAAAAGTCGGTAAAATTGAAAAAGATGAGCTATTCGATTATAAGGGTCACAAATTAGGAAAGATTGGCAAGGATGGAACATTCTACGACCCTGCCGGAACCGTGGTATTTACAATCGAACCTAACAGCAAGGGCGAAAAGTGCAAAATATTTGATCCACAAGGTAAAGTGATCGCTACTGTTCACGAAAGCTATAAGAGCCAAGCTTGTGCCATTCACTGCTTGTACAAAAAAATGTCTCCGCATTAATGCTGGTAAGTTGAATTTCATTCGCTTTAAGAAGCTGCTTGAAATATTCAGATCAAATACCTCATCTTAAAATTGGAAGCCCTGCAATCGCTTGTTTTTTATTTTTGTCAGTATTTAACCCGCATTCATATACATGACAGGAATCAGGCTGTTCTTTAACGAGAGCTCATCATAATCTACCTATCCACGTTACTATTAAACTCGGTAAGGCTGTTAGTCATTGTCGAGTTCTCTCTACACTCAACATCTCTTTAATCTCATCTGACTAAACATCGTTTTGGTTCTAATTAGAACCTATTTATATAAAATGCTGCATGCAGTTAAACCTGTGAATGATGTAAATAATATCTGCTTTGGTGTAACACTTTTGTGATCAAAATAGAAAATATTTGTTTTCTTCATCATTAAACAAATGGAGCACACAATAAAAAATTAAAAACAATGAGTCACGAAAAATTTAAAACCGCCATTGATGCTTGCAATGATTGCGCGGCATCATGTGAACACTGTGCAACTTCATGCTTGCATGAAAAGGATGCTACCTTATATGCAAAATGCATTGAACTTGACCGATACTGCGCTGATATGTGCAGAACAGCAGCGGCCTTTATGGCAAGGTCAGATGAACACACTATCGACTTTGTAAATAAGTTTTGCAATCTGTGCGCAGAAATTTGTGATGCGTGTGCTAAGGAATGTGAAAAACATTCACACGATGAGCATTGCAAAAAATGCGCTGAGGCCTGCCGCGCGTGTGTCGAAGAGTGCAGAATGATGGGGATGCAACACGCATAATTGAATGAGTTACTTTCTTACTATTAAATCAAAAAAAATGAAAATATTATTTTTCCTATGCTTAGCTCTTGTTGCAACGGTTTCATCGTTCGCTCAAACAGATACTACTAAGAAGAAAATGGATCATAGCAAAATGATGAACCATGACCAAATGGATATGTCAAAAACAGATGGTTGTATGATGATGAATGGGAAAATGATGATGATAAAAGACGGGAAAATGTCGCCCATGACAAACCCAATGACCATGAGTAATGGCACCAAAATGCTGGTAGATGGAACGTGCGTCAAAAAAGACGGTACCAAAATGAAAATGAAAGAAGGCGATCATATGGATATGTCTGGGAACATGCACTCAAAGAAAAAATGAAGACAAAGGAGTGATCATCCCTAACTATTATTAATTGTTTTCTCCGACACGATCATTCACTTTGACGAGTTGTGGTGTATCGTTCGGATCTTGACAAGGCGTAGTTGCTGACTTTAATCATGTTTTGAGCAAAGTTCCGTCATAGTTAGCAGTATATATTGATTTTTATTTTGTCTTAAGATTTGGAAATGATAAGTCTCAAAACCATAAGGAAATTCAGATGCCCATTCGCAATATGCATCACCTTGTCCATTGCACTTGTTTTGGGTTGCGACCTTCTGTGTGATTTAGGACTAATTTCATTTCAGCTTCCTCAACCATCGCTTGTTTCTGAATCCACCATCCATAGTCACGATCATGAAGATGAGCATCATTCCTCAGGCAATCGAGATAACCAGCAATCATACGATCAAGAGTCTGTTAAACATCACCATGAATCAACAAATGAAGAAGGCTGTTGTGGCGATCTCACTCAACGATTTTATTCTTCGTTAATAAACGCAGCCGGTACTCAAGTAAGCTTAGTCCATGCTGCGGTTTATAAACTAATCACCACAATCACATTTGTTGATTTAAATGAAAGCTACTTAAAAGAATACTTACTATTCACTTCAAAGTTTGACCATAGGCCCAACGGACCACCTGGATACACAGGTCATAGAATTCGGGTTCTCTTCTGTTCCTTTCTTATTTAATCAATTTCTCATCAGCATAGGTCGAACCTTTTAAGGTCTGACTTGTAGTGCTATGTCATTAGCTGAAGTCACATGTTGCTTACTTAATGACAATCTTAATTTGATATTCAAATTGATACGCTGACAAAAATCACTCTTCTAATTGATCAAGATCATTATGCAGAATCGGTACTATACGCAATTTGGTATACCAAATAACAAGAACATGAAACCGAAGAAGGCTACGAAATCAAATATCGATTGGAACGCCCTCGCTGAAGCAATGAAATCAGCGGCTCATCCCGAACGGCTAGCTATCCTTCACTTGATGTGCAATTGCGGGTGTGGTCAAATAGTGGTTAAGAATATTTATGAAACACTTCATCTGGAGCAATCGATCACTTCTCGTCACTTGGGCATTATGAAGAAGAGCAAGTTATTAAAAAGAGAAGTAAGGGGCAGGAAAACACTTTATGGCTTCAATAGCGAAAGTCTAACTGCTCAATGCATCAAAAAACTTTTAACAGAATAACAAATGGTAGAAAAAATAATCGGTTGGGCAATTCATAACAGGTTTATGGTACTGATAGGTATTGTGATGATCACCATTGGGGGAGTTTACTCCATCAAAGAAACACCTGTGGATGCGTTGCCTGATCTTTCCGAAAACCAAGTGATCGTCTTCACAGAGTGGATGGGTCGCAACCCGCAGATCATGGAAGACCAGATCACCTATCCACTTGTTACGAATCTTCAAGGCATTCCTAAAATCAAAACCATCCGGGCAGCTTCGATGTTTGGCATGAGTTTCATCTTTGTGATTTTCGATGATGACGCAGAAATCTATTGGTCGCGCACCCGGGTATTGGAGCGGTTGAATTATGCTCAAAAGTTTCTTCCCCCCGGCATCACTCCTACGCTTGGCCCGGATGGCACCGGCATTGGCCACATCTTCTGGTACACACTGAAAGGTGAAGGTTACAATCTGGGTGAACTGCGCGCACTTCAAGACTGGTATGTGAAGTTTGCTCTGCAAAATGTGCCAGGAGTTAGCGAAGTAGCTTCGTATGGAGGATTTCAAAAGCAATACCAGGTAGCCATTGATCCGCTCAAGCTCATCTACTTTGGAGTGCCTTTGATGGATGTAGCAAAAGCTGTTACTAATAACAACAGAGATGTAGGTGGCAGTCTCTTTGAGATGAATGACATGGGATACATGATCCGTGGGCTGGGCTACATTAAAACCGTAGAAGATATTGAGAATATTTCGGTAGGAACGTACCGCTCGATTCCCATTCGCTTGAAAGATGTAGCACATGTACAAATGGGTGGAGAGTTGCGTCTGGGCATCATCGAAGAAAATGGCGAAGGTGAGGCAGTGGGTGGCATCGTGGTGATGCGCTACGGGCAAAACGCGAAGGATGTAATCGAAAACGTAAAGACACACATCAAGGAGTTTGAAAAGGGATTACCGAAGGGCGTTACATTCCATATAGCTTATGACCGAAGTGGTCTTATCAACGATTCTATTGCTACGTTAACAGATGCTCTTTGGCAGGAAATCCTGATTGTTTCGGTAACGGTAGTACTTTTCTTGTTTCATTTCAGGAGCGGACTAGTGGCCATTGCTGCCATCTTGCTCTCGGTGCTGATCGGTTTCATCTTAATGCGATTGTTTGGTGTCACCTCCAACATCATGTCACTGGGGGGCATCGCGTTAGCGGTTGGGGATGTGGTCGATCCAGGGATTGTTATTGCCGAAAATGCGTACCGCTCATTAACCAACAGGGTACTACAAATAAGTCAAGATCATGAACAAAACTGAAAAAGAGCGGATAGGTAACACGAGTGAAATTTCGGAAGAGGAGCGCGTGAAGATTATTGAAGAGTCTACCAAGGCTGTGGGGCGCTCGGTTTTCTTCTCTGTTATCATCATGATCATTTCGTTCGCGCCAATTCTGTTTCTTACCGGCCAGGAGAAAAAATTATTTACTCCATTAGTTCTCACAAAAACATTTTCGCTGATCGGAGCTGCTCTATTGGCTGTCACGGTTTCTCCGATGCTGGCTCGGGTATTTGTAAAGGGGCGGTTGACTCCTGAAAGCCGAAATCCGGTTTCTAATTTTTTTGTAAAAATCTATACACCTGTTATCCGTCTTTGCCAGCGGTTCAAATATATGACACTTGTTGTTTGTGTTGTGTTGGTGGCCGCCAGCATACCATCTATACTCAACCTTGGCACGGAATTCATGCCCCCGTTGGATGAAGGATCCTTGCTTATGATGCCGGTAACCTTGCCGGATGTTTCCAATGCAGAAGCCAAGCGCATCATTCAAATCCAGGACAGGATTTTGAAAAGCGTGCCCGAAGTAGAGAATGTGCTAGGCAAGGCAGGTCGAGCTTATACGGCTACTGACAACTCGCCCATGTCTATGATTGAAACCATTGTGGTGCTCAAGCCGAAATCGAAATGGAGAGAAGGAATGACAAAAGAAAAACTCATTGCCGAGATGAATGAACGTGTCCGGATTCCAGGAGTTGTTGTTGGATGGACACAGCCCATCATTAACCGGATCAACATGCTTTCCACAGGCATCCGCACCGATGTAGGTGTAAAAGTATTCGGCTCCAACCTCGATTCAGTTTTCACCCTCACGGCACAAATTGAAAAAGCACTGAGAGGCATTGATGGACTAACCGATCTTTATCTTGAGCAACTCACCGGAGGAAAATACTTGAATATTAAAATCAACCGGGAGGCAATCGCCCGATATGGTCTCAGCGTGGAAGATGTAAACATGGTGATTGAGACCGCTCTGGGTGGAATGATTTTAACGAGCACGGTTGAAGGCAGAGAGCGATTTACGGTTACAGTACGGCTGGCGCAAGACTACCGAAATGATCTCGATGAAATTAAACGCGTACCCGTTCAAACCGCTTCTTATGGAGTAGTGCCCCTTTCCTCTGTGGCGGAGATTTTTGTAAATGAAGGACCTCCTATGATCAACTCTGAAAATACACGGTTAAGAGGTACCGTGTTATTCAATGTACGCGGTCGCGATATGGGTAGCGTAGTGAATGAAGCCAAGGCAAAAATCGAAAACGAATTTAAAAAACTTCCCAAAGGATATTTCATTCAATGGAGTGGTCAATACGAAAACCAGGTACGTGCTCAGAAGCGTCTCATGATTATCATTCCCATTACACTGTTTGTTATTGGCATTATACTCTACATCACGTTCCATACCTTCCGCGAGGTGATTATCGTTTTCACTAGCGTACCAGTCGCTTTAGTTGGGGGCGTGTATTCGTTATACTTCTTCAATATAAACTTTTCGGTGGCTGTCGCGGTAGGCTTCACTGCCTTGTTTGGAGTGGCCGTGGAAACGGGTGTGCTGATGATCGCCTACATGAACGGCTCTATCAAACAGTTGGTGGAGAGAAAGAATGGAGCGAACGAGTCCATTGATAAGCAAGACTTGCAGGATTCCATTTTCAACGGCGCAGTGCCGCGTGTACGCCCGTTGCTGATGACCGTGCTTGCCAATATCCTGGGATTAATTCCGGTATTGATCTCTACAGGAACAGGCAGTGATGTGATGAAGCCCATAGCAATCCCATTTGTTTTTGGACTCATAACCTCTACCCTTTTTGTACTGGTGGTGCTACCAGTGTTTTACCAGGTAGTCAGGGAGCATGAATTAAAGAAAACCGGAAAACTTAAAATATTAGACATTGAAGATTAACGTCATGAAAGAAATCACTTTGTATATGACTCTTGGTTTATCACTACTCTTCTACAGTTGTCAAAAGCAGTCGCATGATGAGCACAACGCGCATCTATCTCATCAGGTAGGAGAAGCAAACATGAAGGCTCTCTCTATTTCGGCAGAGCCAACTAACCGGAAAGTTATTTCAAGCCAGACTCTTGTAAAACCTGTAAAGCAACTTCAGTCAAGTCCGGTTAACGCATATGGATTTATTTCTCTGGATGAGCGCAGAAGTAATCAGGTAGCGGCTCGGGTAAGTGGTCGCATCGAAAGGCTTTATGTAAAATACGAAAATCAATTTGTTCGCAAAGGCGATAAAATACTGGAACTGTACAGTCCCGATCTTAATGCGAATCAGGAAGAACTCTTGTACGCACATAAAGCTGACCCTGATGGTGAAATCACAAAACATGCCGCCCACAAACTTAAGCTTCTTGGAATAACCGATGCACAGATAAAGCAAATTATCGAATCGGGCAAAACACTCTTTACACTTTCCATCTACAGCGCTTATGACGGATATATCTTTTATAATCCATCCAGTCAAATATCACCTTCAAAAACTTCTATGACTTCTTCATCTGCAGGCAGTAAAATGGGCAGTGGAATGAGCGCAGACTCCCAGGAAAAATCGGCCTCATCTTCTATGTCTTCATCATCTGGTCCCATCCGCGATGGTGCATACGTTTCAGCCGGGCAAACACTCTTTTGGATAAATGATTTGCGTGAAGTATGGGGTATTTTATCGGTGGACAATCTTCATCAGGATGAGATAATACTTAATGATAGTGTAACAGTGGTTAGCGAGTTAATTCCGGAAAAACCATTCAAGACAGTTATTCGATTTATTGAACCCCAATATACTGCCAGTCAGAAGTTCATCCAGGTGAGGACCTATCTTCCTAACCCAAACAACAGCTTGCGAATCAACTCACTCATTGAAGCAACCATCTCCTCCAAAACAAAGGACTCAATGACGTTGCCTGCGTCCAGCATTCTGTATTTAGGTGGCAGGCAGGCAGTATGGAAAAAGGTTGGCCAAACGGATGAAGGCGCTCACATTCTGGAAATCCGGTTTGTAAAACTCGGATCTGTTTCGCAAGGGCGTGTGGTCGTGCTTAGTGGATTGCAGGTGAATGATGAAATAGCCTTAGATGCCGGGTACTTGATGGATCGCGAAAGCTTGGTTAAACCGGAATAAGATATGAGAAAAAAATGCATATATCTGTCGTTACTCATCCTTGTTGCTTCATGTGGCAAAAAATCAGAGCAGTTACATCAGGGGCATAATGGAAAAAGTAACGCAATGCTGACACTTACTGATCAGGACCGAATGGTTGTCAATTTGCAAGTTGATACGGCTGCTATCAAAACTTTGTCTGAGGAAACTACTTTGATTGGCACCGCAGCCGTAGATGAACGTGCTATCAATGTGATCAGTGCGAGGGTAAAAGGTAGGGTTGATAAATTGTTTGTGCGCAATCCTGGCACGTATGTAAAAAATGGTGATCCTTTATACAGCATTTACAGCGAAGATCTTTTGTCATACGAAAATGAATACCTGCTTGCTATCGATGAAAACAAATTAGCAACAACTCAAAAAGAGGTCACGCAAAGAATGGTGGAAGCAGCCCGCAGAAGGTTGGAGTTATGGACACTTTCAGAAAAACAGATTGATGAGCTTGAGGAAACAAAAGCGATATCGTCTTTGATCACTTTCTATAGCAATAGAAAGGGATTCTTGTCAGAGCTTCTTATCCGTGAGGGTGAATATGTGGAGATCGGTAGTCCTTTGTTCCGACTGGCAGACTTAAATATACTGTGGATTGAATCACAATTGTATAGCAGTGAAATCAATTACCTGAGACAGTCTCCAACTCTCGAAGTAGAGTTCGAAGCTTTTCCGGATGAGCGGATCAAGGGTGAGATTGTGTACGATAATCCAAGGCTGGAAGAGAATACGAAGATCAACTTGGTGCGCATCAAAGTAAACAATCAAAAGGGTAATTATAAGCCAGGCATGATGGCGTATATCTACTTCAAACGCAATCAGAGAAAAACATTAGTCATACCGAAGTCAGCTTTATTGATTGAGAATAATATTATCGTTTGGGCAGAGACATCTGACGGTATGTTCGAACAACGCATGGTGAAAATTGGTATTCAGAACAAACGTGAAGTTGAAATTCTCAGTGGCTTATCACCAGGCGACAGGGTGGTAACGCGTGGTGGGTTTCTGTTGAACAGTGCATGGAAAATAAAACAAGGTGGTGGTGCGATGGAGGGTATGAAGATGTAATACAAAAAAAACAAAGTGTACCAGATAATCAACAAGCTGTTTAATCAAAATTTAGAAATCATGAAAAAATCAAGGGATGTAATAGTAATCGCAGGACTCGCTTTCCTGCTGGCTCGGTGCGTAAATGATAAGACTACGGAGATAACACCTACCGTCAAGAACAACGTTTCCTTCCAATTGGATATACAGCCCATATTCAATCAGGAATGTATTATGTGCCATAGACCGATGATGGGAGTTGCCCCAGACTTAACCAATGGTCATGCATATGAATCCTTAATAAACCGCGAGGGCAGTATTATGCCTGGAGACTCAGGAGGAAGTGAACTGATGGACATGCTGCATGGTGGAGGGGACAACCCCATGCCTCCTGGCACTAAAATATCTCCAATGAAAATTGCATTGATTGCCAAGTGGATAGATGAGGGTGCTAAAAATAATTAATCGACTTAAAACAAAACAACTATGAAACCCTACAATGTATTCTCTGTTATAATTTTTTTATTAGTGAGTACGAGCCTATTTGCGCAGGAAGCAGATTCACTCGTTAAAACAAAAGATAAACCCGCACGCAATGCTTTTCAAAGTACCTGGCTTATTGATAATGTAACAGGCGTTGTTAATACGAAGGGTACTTTACAATTTGATATTCAACATCGCTTTGGTTTGATAAACAGCGGCAACAATGACTTGGGTGGTCTTTGGGGCCCGTCAAACATCCGGATAGCAATGGCTTACTCGATCTCAAACCGTATCACTATAGGTTTGGGTACTACCAAGGGGAATCTCTTACAGGATTTGAATATCAAAGTGGCTTTGATCCGTCAAACGCGTTCAGGAAAAATCCCCGTGAGCTTGACGTTTTATGGCAACGCAGCAATCGATACGAGGTCAGCTGATTATTTCTCAAAAGATTCTGAACGCTATTCCTACTTCAGCCAGTTGCTGATTATGAGAAGATTTAGCAGTGCGATATCTCTTCAGGTAGCACCAAGCTATTCTCACAACAATCTGGTTGACCCATCGCAGTCAAATGATTTGTTTGCCATTGCTGCTGGAGGAAAATTAAACATCAGCAGCAAGACAGCGATATTGGTTGATTACAACCAGCCTCTAGGTCAATACTCGAGTAACCCAGGCCTCGCCTTAGGAATAGAAATGTCAACTGGCTCTCACGCCTTCCAGATTTTTGTCGGCAATTACAACCGAATTTTACCACAAGCGAATTACTTCCTGAATGAGAACAAATTATCCGAAAAGCAATTCCTTGTTGGGTTCAATATCAACCGCCTTTGGAATTTTTAATCCCCGATCAAGTATGAAAACCGAAAACGAGAACAGTCTCTCGCGAAGAAACTTCTTAGGCATTGGCCTGACGTTTCCTTTTCTGAGTGTTGCTGGCCGACTCGCAGCAGATCCAACAAGTAAAAAAGCAGACAATACCGAGTTTACCACCATGCTTACCTCTGAAGGCAAGGCCGTGAAGGTGAGAACAAGCGAATTAAAAAATTCGAAAGTCATTGAAAAGAAAATGTCAAACCAGTCTTTGCTTAATTGGCTGAAGCCGAAAGGATTCACTTCAAAATAAAGAGCCATGGAAAAAGAAAATAACAGCGACAACAAAACCAGACGCACCTTTGTTGAGCGGGGCCTTAAAGCAGGTCTGCTCACCATTGCTAGCGGGGCCTTGTTGGCGAAAGTTTTCGGTAAATCTGAAAACAAAAAATCAGAAGAAACTATTGAATTGATGTCTACCGATGGCACACTCTTGCAAGTACCATTATCGGCTGTAGAGCATACGCACGAAAAGAAGTCCAACTACAACCCGCGTGAAGGGTTTCCCAATCGCAAATTTGTAATGGTAGTGGATCTGGCTAAATGCAGGAATGCGCGAAAATGTCAAAGCTCCTGCAATAAAAACCATTATATCACGGGCGAAAATGCGTGGATCAAGATTTATAAAATGCAGGACAATGAAAAAAGTGCGCCCTACTGGCAACCCACTTTGTGTCAACATTGTGATGAACCTCCATGTGTGAAGGTTTGCCCGGTTGATGCCACCTTTAAAAGAAGAGATGGTATTGTTTTGATTGACAACAACCGCTGTATTGGTTGCAGGTTTTGTATGGCGGCTTGTCCTTACTCAGTAAGAATATTTAATTGGGCAGAGCCATGGCAAGGTGAAACAGCAGAGCACACTCATTATTCTCCCGATTATGCCGGTGTGCCGAGTCAGAAGGGGACTGTTGATAAATGTGATTTTTGTCCCCACATGATTGATAAGGGTGAACTGCCACATTGCGTCAGCGCCTGCCCCAACGATGTATTCAGTTTTGGTGACATGTATGAAGATACGGTAGCCAACGGAAGCGGTCAATCTTTTAAGCTCAGCAAGCTGTTGAAAGATAGGGCTGGCTACCGACTAATGGAAAATTTAGGCACTCAACCCAGCGTCTATTATCTCCCACCATCAGATAGAGTTGTTGATTTTGAAGAAGGGTTAAAGAATTACACAGAGTTCAAATCAGTAGATAAACCTGAAGGAGTATGAACACCACATACGATCAACTCGTAAATGACCTTGCCCCAAAAAAATTCGGATGGAGAGGAAATACCTGGATAGCGGTTCTGGTAATCATTATCATAATCGGGTTTTACTCCTATATACAACAGTTAGAGCATGGTCTTGTGATAACAGGCATGCGAGACTATGCCCTTTGGGGTATTTACATATCTAACTTTGTATTCTTTGTAGCAGTTAGCCTGGTTGGTTCTTTAATAACAGCAATCCTAAGATTGTCCTACGTGCAATGGAATACACCACTCACTAGGATTGCCGAGATCGTTGCTGTTGCTGCAATTATTATGGCTGGGCTAACCATCATCATTGACATGGGAAGGCCTGACCGGATGCTGAATTTATTTACACATGGCAGACTTCAGTCACCTATCATTTGGGACGTGATTGTGATCAGTACGTACCTAGTGATAAGCCTGCTGTTATTGTATTATCCTTTACTGCCCGACTTTCGCATACTAAGCAAATATTTTCAAAAAGATGCCCAAGTAAGAAAATGGTACGGAAGGCTATCATTGAACTGGACTGGCAACCACAAACAGCGAAGAATTTATTCCAACTCCATTCGGGCACTTTCAATAATGATCATTCCAGTCGCCTTTGCCATTCACACCGTTACAGCGTGGCTTTTTGAAACTACCTACCGACCAGGTTGGGACAGTACCAACTTCGGACCTTATTTCATAGCTGGTGCTTTTGTAGCCGGTACCAGCGCTGTAATCATAGTCATGTTTGTGCTTTGCAAAGTGTACCATTTAGAAAATTATATCACAGACAACCACTGTGATAAGATGGGAAAAATACTTGTGCTACTATGCCTGGTGTACCTGTACTTTAATCTAAATGAGTATATGATGCCTACTTATAAATCGACTGAAGAAGAGGCAACACATCTCCGAAGTTTATTTACAGGACAATACGCACGATTGTTTTGGACAGCTATCATTGGAGGATTGGTATTACCAGTAATTATTTTAGTTTTTCCACAAGGGCGCAAACCATTGCCATTATTTATTGTGTCATTGGCAGTAGTGCTTGGTGCCTGGTGGAAGCGCTATATTATTGTAATCCCCACGCTTAGCCACCCGTTTCTTCCAATTCAAGGAGTGCCTGAATCATGGCGGCACTATTCACCAACTTGGATGGAATGGTCAATAACATTTGCCACACTAGCGAGTGCACTCCTTATCATCACATTTCTTGTAAGGTTTCTGCCGATCATCCCAATCCATGAGACTGCACAAGAAAGAAACATAGTAGAACCATCTTCAACTAATTCGTTATGAGAACAAGTTTCATTGTAGTGACTTTACTTATTGCAAGTGCCTCTTTTGCCCAAAACAAAAAAATCAAAGCCCGGGTATCCGCTCAATATACCAAAGTCATGAACCAGGAATCCTTCATCACTCTTTCCGCTAAGTACAAAAGTGAAAACGGATTTGAACCTGGCACAAGCCTGGAGTTCAAGATTTATAAAACAGCCTCAAATGACTCTTTGGCCTACCAAGGAAAGATAAAAACTGATATGAATGGTAAAGCTCGATTTATCCTGAACCCGAGTGACTTAATAGCTAACGAGCCTTCCACCGCTATTACATACGTTGCTAAAATTGAGAATGATAACAAGTTTGAGGACAATGAAACAACCATCAGCTTTTCAGGTGCGATTTTAAAAGCCGAAGTGCAAACAGTTGACAGTGTAAATCAGATCAAAGCTGTATTGACAGATGCTTCTGGAAATCCTTTAGGCGGTCAGGCGCTGAAAGTAGGACTAAAAAGATTATTTGGTTTGCTTCAGGTCGGAGAAGAAAGTTATGATACAGATGAGAGGGGTTCCATCATTGTTCCTTTGAAAGATCCCATGCCGGGTATTGGAGGAAATCTAACCTATGAAGTGGTCTTAAGCGAGAGCGACACTTACGGTACTGTAAGGGCACTTGTCAATGCTCATAGCGGAACCTCTATTCATGATCAGTCGACATTTGATCAGCGAACATTGTGGTCGCCTCCGACCAAAGCCCCACTTTATCTACTTCTGTTTCCGAGTCTAATCCTGCTCGGTATTTGGGGGCCGATCTTCACACTGATCTTCAATCTCTATCGAATTTCAAAATCAAAATAAATTAATTACTTAAATCAAAAACTATGAAAAAGTCAAGGATCATTCTGCTCGCTTTCTTTACTGTTGGACTTTCTTCTTTCACGCTCTTACAATCGAAGGAATGGGTTGTGCCCGAGTCGGCAAAAAAAGCAAAGAACCCAACCGATAAAACAAATAAAGAAGACCTGGCTAATGGAAAGAGCCTTTACTCGAAATATTGTCAATCCTGCCACGGCAAGGAAGGCTATGGAGATGGACCGAAAGCGAAAGAACTGAAAGGCAAAGTCGGTGATTTTTCAAGTGCAGAATTTCAGGGCCAAACAGACGGGTCATTGTTTTACAAAGTAACCACCGGCCGGGATGACATGCCCGCATTTGATAAAAAAATCCCGGATGTTGAGGATCGGTGGCTTATCATCAATTATGTAAGAACACTAAAACAGTAATCAGCCATGAGCGAAGAGAAGCAAGAAATTTCGCGTGCTGAAATGGCTGATAAGTTTATCGAATTAGCCAACGAGTTTATGAAAACGGAATCGAAAGAACGCGTAGGCGCGGCTATTATGTTTGCAGCAGCAAGATACAATGCATTTGAGGCTTCGTCTAAATCCAAAGAGATGATGAAAGACAAAAATGATGCTCTTAATTGGTATAGCCTGGAATACAAAAGGATGCTGGAGGCAAACATCGATGACTTAATTGACAACCACTCTTAGAAAAATAAATTTTATCAACATGAAAAAGGTCGTATCAATTTGGACACTTCTTTTCTATGCATCACTCTTGACTGCTCAAGATAACCCGCCAGCTAAATTAAGAGTGGGCTTGTATGCCAATGCGGGAACAAGTTCGCTTGTTCAAGGAATGGGTATGAACATGAATATGTATAACTACAATTATTATGGAACCAATACCCCAATGTACAGCTACACCGGTTCTTTCGGAGGTGGTGTAAGCCTTACAGTGCCGTTGCATCAACGATGGTCATTTGTTGGGAATCTCGGTTATATGAATCGTGGTGCTAACTATATGAGCTTGAATTCCACTTCCTATGATTCGCGATACCGTTTGTCTTACATAGATGTTTGGGCTTTGGGGCAGTACAACAACGTGCCTAAAGGCGCTGTAAAATTTATCGGATCATTTGGACTCACCGAGAGCACATTAATCTCAGCTCGAAATGAAACACCAACGGGCAGTACGAGTATGATGGACAATGTGAGCCGAGTGGACATTGGAATGGCGCTGGGGCCTGGTTTGGAATTTGCGCTGAAGAAAAAAAGTGCTATCCAAGCAAAGCTGCTTTATACCTACGGCTTCGGCAATGCATTTACAGGCATGTATTACCAAAACGGAATGCATTCAAACAATGCTGCTTTTCTCTTACAAGTAGGTTATCTGTTCAAATAAAAAAATCGGGACGTCTTATGGGATTGGGTGTAATCATAACCAAAGCTTCGGGCGAAAAAGAATTGTTTGCAAAGAACAAGCTCTACCAATCCCTGCTGAGGGCAGGCGCATCACCAGTTCATGCTAATCAAATCACACAAGAGATTGAAAGTAATCTGACAGAGGGTGCAAGTACAAAAAGCATTTACAAAAGAGCGCATAAACTCCTGAGCAAAACCGAACGATCAATTGCGGGGCGCTATCACCTCAAGAATGGAATAATGGAACTTGGGCCTTCCGGGTTTCCATTCGAAAAATACTTATCAGAAATTCTAGCGCACCAAGGCTACACTGTGCAAGTTGGAAAAATAATCGAAGGCAAATGTGTGAAGCATGAAGTGGATGTGATAGCAGAAAAAGATGAACAGCATTTTATGATCGAATGTAAATATCACAATAGCCCTGGAATATTCTGCGATGTTAAAATACCACTCTATATCCAAGCCCGCTTCAAGGATGTTGAATCGCAGTGGAAGTTAAAGTCGGGTCACGGAGGAAAATTTCACCAAGGGTTGGTAGTCACAAATACTCGCTTTACTACGGATGCTATTACGTATGGCACTTGTGCTGGTTTAAAGTTGGTTAGTCTTGATTTTCCAGAAACCGGAAGCTTGCGCGAGATGATTGAGGAACCCGGCTTGTATCCATTGACATGTCTTACCTCTCTCACTCAGCAGGAGAAAAAATTATTGCTAGAAAAGAAAATTGTCTTGTGCAGGGAAATATGCCATCGACCTCAGTATTTACATGAACTGAACATTCCTGCCAATCGCATCAAAATCATTTTGGAAGAAGGAAATCAACTTTGCCATAAACTTATTGGACATGATCAACATTGACATTTTAAAACAATCCCCCCACAGTAAGTCACAGGAAGACATCATTCGTGAATATCAGGCCGATGCTGAAAAAGGGCTGACTTCCGAAGAAGCAGTATTACGATTGGATGCACTTGGGCGAAACACAATCAGCCACGAAGAGAAACAAAGTCTTTGGGTAATATTCCTCAGCCAATTTAATAATGCGCTAGTGTATATGTTGATTATTGCCGCGGGTCTATCTTTTTTCTTTAAAGAGTGGCTCGATGGCTCGGCAATATTGGTTGTAATTTTGATCAATGCGATCATCGGCTTCTATATGGAGTACCAGGCAGAGCGCTCAATGGAAGCATTAAAAAAATTATCCATGCTTCCGGCTAAAGTTATTCGCAATGGGATAACGACAGAGATCAACGCTGAAGAACTAGTGCCCGGTGATCTGCTATTTCTCGAAGCGGGGGATATGGTTCCGGCAGACGGCAGAATATTCAGGCCATCTCAACTTCAAGTCGATGAAGCTGCGCTCACAGGAGAATCGATCCCTGTAGAAAAGAAGAAGGCAAAAGTCGATGAAGGCACTACTCTTGCAGAACGCACCAATATGCTTTACAAGGGAACCTTCGTTACAAAGGGGAACACGCGCTGCATTATTACAGGCACGGGCATGCTTACCGAGCTTGGCAAAATTGCCAGCCTGGTGCAATCGGCAGAACAAGCTGCAACACCTCTCGAAAAAAAACTGGAACAGTTCAGTAAGAAGCTAATCAAGATAACGGTGGTTTTGGTAGTCATCATATTTTTGGTTGGGATTCTCAATGGACAAAAGTTTGTGGAAATGCTTGTGACTTCAATTGCTCTGGCAGTAGCGGCAATACCCGAGGGGTTGCCCATTGTCGCAACTCTTGCCTTGGCCCAAGGCATGCTTAAAATGGCAAAGCACAATGTGATCGTGAAAAAACTTTCGGCTGTAGAAACGCTCGGGGGCACTAATGTGATCTGCACCGATAAGACAGGGACGCTGACTCAAAATAAAATTGAAGTCAATCTGATCCTTACTCCTTCTGGAAAATATGATGTAAGCAATTCAAAAAAAGCTGACACAAATGAAGAGTCATTCCAACAAATAATTTGGGCCTCAGTCTTGTGCAATACGGCATCCCTTGGAAAGGAAGGAAAGGAAACTGGCGACCCTCTCGAAGTAGGACTTTTAAAATTTGTCCAACAGCAAGGTTCAAACATTGAATCTTTGCGGAGGGATAACCCATTGGTGAAGGAAGAACCTTTCTCGTCCGACACAAAAATCATGGCTACCATGCACCGGACGAAAGATGGTCAGCGGGTGTATGCAAAAGGGGCCAGCGAAGAGTTAATTAATCGCTGCAATCGAATAACCGATCAGAGCGGAGAGCATGAATTTAATGCAAATCTTAAAGCAACATGGTTATCAGAATCTGAAAAACTGGCGGCATCCGGCCTTCGAGTTATTGCAGCTGGAAGTAAAATTTCTGCAGATGAGAACAACCTGTCAACAGATCTAGTTTTCCTCGGTCTAATGGGCATGATTGATCCACCTCGTGAAGAGGTTTTCACAGCCGTGCAGGAATGTAAATCCGCAGGAATCAAAGTGGTGATGATTACTGGCGATCATCCATCAACAGCCCAAAATATTGCGCGTAAACTTGGCATCATTGAAGATGACAAGCAGGCTGTGATGAATGGTAAGGATATGAGTGACTATCAACACCTCACAGAAGAGGAAAAAGATCGGTGGATAAATACAGCCGTTTTCGCCCGTGTAAATCCCAAACAAAAGCTTGATCTCGTAAGCGTTTTACAAGACCGCAAATATATCGTTGGTATGACAGGAGATGGTGTGAACGATGCGCCAGCTCTTAAGAAATCGGACATTGGAATAGCGATGGGTTTACGTGGAACACAAGTAGCGCAAGAGGTTGCTGACATGGTGCTGAAAGACGATTCATTTTCATCAATCGTACTAGCTGTTCGTCAAGGTCGTATCATCTTCGACAACATCCGCAAGTTTGTAATCTTCTTGCTCTCGTGTAACATGAGTGAATTATTCGTGATTGCATTAGCTTCAGTCTTGAACCTTCATTTTCAACTCTTCCCCTTACAGATTTTATATATCAATATTATTACAGACGTTCTTCCCGCGCTTGCGCTCGGTGTAACGGCTGGAAGCGCATCTATTATGAAACAACCGCCCCGCAATACCGAAGAGCCGATTATCGACCATAAAAGATGGACGGCTATGATTTATTATTCAGTAGTAATCACTATTACTACATTGAGTGCAGTTTTTATCAGCCATTACACCACACATAAAACTGAAACCTGGAACCCTGAACTTTGTAATAATATCTTGTTCTTTACTCTGATCATCTCTCAGTTGTTTCATGTATTCAACATGAGTTCATCAGGCAGTGGTAACTTTTTCAAAAATGAAGTTTTTACCAATAAGTATGTCTGGTATGCTACAGTTGTATCCTTTGTTCTGTTGTTCTTGTCCTATCAGGTAACAATTGTGCGAAAAGCGCTTGATATATACCCGATGACTGCAGAAGATTGGTTGATTGTCTTTGGAATGAGTTTCGTCTCACTCGTTCTTATTCAGATTTCAAAGACATTTAAAATTGTCAGTCAATGAAAACTCTTTCGAGAACCACAACCTATCCATTTTATAGTGACATTGTTTTTCAGTGCCTGGATAATCTTGGCGTTACCGGAATGCACATGACGCAATCGTCAATGATGATGATGGGAAGCAAACTCGATTTGATGTTTCTTTCAGAAAACCACACTGGCCTTGGAACGAAATATCGGTGGACAGGTAAAATGATGGGTATGAAAATGGACTTTACCGTTGAAGTTACCAAGTGGATACCATGGGAAGAGAAAACATGGGAAACTATAGGCAGTCCCAAACTGATTATCTACTCCTGGTATCAAATGCATTTGTTGCTTACAAAAATTCAGAATGGAACAACAGCACAACTTTCCATAAGTTACAGGAAGCCCGATGGAGTATTTTACAAAATAATCTCGTTCTTATTTGCCGACTGGTATTGCAAGTGGTGTTTAAAGAATATGCTAGAAGACGCTAAGAAGATTCTAATAAAAAATCATTCTAACAATGATGGCTTATGAAACCCATTTGGTCTATTGAAGACATTGATCTGGCTCCGAAGCTAGGGAAAAAATATTGGAAAAATTGTCATCGCGAATGGAGGGAGGAATTCATTTACTTTTTGTTAGTGGACAGGTTCCATGATGACCATGCCCGAAAGTCCATGACTACAAGTAGGTCTAAAGGTTTTGGAAAAGAAGAACAGTTAAAAAAAATCTGTGGAGGCACGATCAGAGGAATCATCAACAACCTCGATTATATCTCAGGCCTTGGCTGTACTGCATTATGGCTTAGCCCAGTGTTTGAAAACAACCCAGAATCGTATCATGGCTATGCCATTCAAAATTATCTCGCAATTGACAAAAGGTTTGGCACAAAGGAAGATTTAGAAGAACTCGTGGACGCAGCCCATAAGCTTGACATGAGAGTATTCCTGGATGTGGTACTCCACCATTCTGGTAACAATTGGTTTTATCCTGATGATGCAACTTATTATTACTACAATGGCGCAACTTTCCCACTAGTGGGATGGCGCTCTGATGATCACCCTATACCCATTGAACTTCGCGACCCGGAATTGTACGGACGCAAAGGCCAGATCAGAAATTACGATAATTATCCGGAAACGCGCGAGGGCGATTTCATGGAACTCAAAGCCTTTCGCATGGACGATTCGACAGAGGCACGTTATGTGCAAAACCTACTGATCGCATGTCATTGCTATTGGATAAGAGAAATAGATATTGATGGCTTTCGATTGGACGCAGTGAAACACATGGGTGAAGAAGCCATCAGCAGATTTTGTTCGCACATCCGTGAATATTCATACTCGCTGGGGAAAAAGAATTTCTTTCTCTTTGGAGAATTAGTAGCCTCCGAAGATACTTACAACAGATACATCGGCCCTAAAACAACAGTATCCGTGGATGGGCAAAATATTTATTATGGTCTCAATTCCGTATTAGATTTTCCGTTGTACCATATTTTAGCCGATGTCATTAAGGGAAAAGCTTCGCCCGAAAGATTGATAGAACGATACCAGTCATTGCACGACAATGCGCTTGGCCGTGGTGAGTTCGGAGAATTTTTAGTCACCTTCATTGACAATCATGACCAGGTTGGGCAATCTTTCAAGCATCGCTTTGGAAAAGATGCGACTGAAGAACAGATCATTGCAGGCATCGGTTTTTTGTTATGTGCGTTAGGCACACCCTGCATTTATTATGGCACCGAGCAAGGCTTTGACGGTTCAGGCGAACAGGATTCGTGTATCCGCGAAACGATGTTCAGTCTCGAAGATCAAGTGACCAGTGCATTAAACAAGTCAAGTAAAACCTATCAATGTATTTCTCAAATAGCCGTTATAAGAAAACAAAGTTCAATATTGAAATTCGGACACATGCACATGCGCAAAATTTCGACTAATGGTAAATACTTTCATCTACCCGAATGCGAAAAATGCTTGATTGCTTTTTCAAGAGTTTTATTTGATCAGGAAATTGTAGTGGCCTACAACTCCTCTACTTTGAAGGAAAAGGAAGAATATGTGACAGTAAAACAGCAACCGACCGAAAAAAAGCGTTCCTATAAGTTTCTGTTTGGTGATACCGGGAAGGTGGAAGTGCTTGAAAACACCGATGGCAGCAGGCACTTCATTAAGCTCCACCTAAAGCCAATGCAGTTTGTGATGCTGACTAATCAATAATGAAGTATGCTGAAAGAAAAAATCGAAATACTGAGAATCAATCCTGACAAAGAGTTTATCATAGCCAAAACGCCTACGAAGGTGAAAAATTTATATGCCTGCAAGAATGATTATAAAAAGCTCCTGAATAAATACAAAAAGAACATTGACTACCTGCAACTTAAATTCTATGCATCTGCGAACCATGCGTTATTAATTATCGTGCAAGGCATGGACACCGCTGGCAAGGACAGTATGATCAGGCACGTGATGTCAGGAGTTAATCCACAAGGTTGTAGTGTATCTAGTTTCAAAAAGCCAAGCGTTAATGAGCTTCAACATGATTACTTATGGCGCTACCAACAGATGATTCCAGCTCAGGGCATGATCGGAATTTTCAACCGCTCTTATTATGAAGATATTATTGTTCCCGCTGTCCATCCGGGAGTTTTAAATATTATCTCAGGGAATTGGTTTGAACAGCGCTGTCTTCAAATAAACGAGTACGAGAAATACCTGACTGAAAATAAAGTAATAGTGATGAAGTTTTTCCTGCACCTTTCAAAGGACGAACAGCGAAAACGGTTGCTCAAGCGCGTTGAAAGCCCAGCCTCGAATTGGAAATTTTCAATGGATGATATTTTGGAACGCCAGCATTGGAAAGACTATCTAACGGCATATGAACAATGCCTTGGCAAAACCTCAACCGAATATGCTCCCTGGTATATTCTTCCTGCAGACGATAAAAAGAATGCCCGAATATTCCTCTCTTACATTTTGTGTGAAAAATTCTGTGAACTAAACGTGAATTTTCCGGTGCCGGATGAAAAACACAAGATCCTATTGAAGAAGGTTCGAAAACAACTGGAATCAAGAAAAGCCTAAAACGACTCGAATTTGGGCTAAAAGTTGGCAAGACCTTAAATTCTACAACTCTTTACCCGAATTGTATAAAAACTAAAATCAAATAATCACGTACATTTACACAGCAATTTGAAAACTATACGCACCATATTTACAGGCTTCCTTGCCCTATTTGTGCTGATATCCACGATCAGTCATTCAGTGAGTTTTCATATTTGTGGTGGAGAAATTCAAAATGTCGCTATTTTTAGTAAAGCCCAATCGTGTGAAGGACATGATAAAGCTTGCGATCATGATGGGCGAACAAATCAGGCATCCCTTAACCATAAGGGATGCTGCGAAGATGCTACTTTCTTCATCGATTTAGACAAATACGCTTCCAAAATCACGGAGGTTACCATCGAAGGCACACAGAACGTATTTCTTCCTGTAACATACTTGGTTCAGGAATTTAACCCTTCGATTGATTTATCCGGAACTTATTTCTTAGACTACCGACCGCCATTAATTGAACGAGATATTAACATTCTCATTCAATCATTTCTAATCTGATTTTTTTCCGGAGCAAATAAGTGATTTCTTATTTTAAACGATAAGAATCCACTTATGTCTTTTTAGTCTTTGGTTACCGCCAAGGCTTTGTTCCTTACATGATCCTTTCTTCTAAAGGCATTTTACCATACTTTCTTTTTTTATGATTGAAAAACTCATTTCCTATTCTCTACACAATCGATTCATTATTTTGTTGATTGCTGCGGGCTTGTTTGCCTGGGGACTGCATTCGGTTCAAGTAAATAAGATTGATGCTATTCCTGATCTTTCTGAAAACCAAGTAATCGTATTCACCGAATGGATGGGCCGGAGCCCGCAAATCATGGAGGATCAGGTGACCTATCCGCTGGTGACAAATCTTCAAGCCTTGCCAAGAATAAAATATGTTCGCGGTACTTCCATGTTCGGGATGAGCTTTGTATATGTAATCTTCGAAGACGATGTTGACGTTTACTGGGCACGTCAGCGGGTTCTCGAAAGATTGAACTACGCTTCTCGCTTACTGCCGGAAGGAGTTGTTCCAACAATCGGTCCTGATGGTACAGGAGTTGGCCACATTCTTTGGTACACGTTGGAGGCTCCTGGAATGGATTTAGGAGAACAACGCGCTATCCAGGATTGGTATATAAAATTCGGTTTGCAAAATGTTCAGGGCGTAGCCGAAGTTGCCTCATTTGGTGGATTTGAAAAACAATACCAAGTCACTGTCAATCCTAATAAACTTACCTACTACGGACTTTCTATTCCTCAAGTGATTCAAGCCGTTCGCTCGAATAATAATGAAGCGGGTGGAAGAAAATTTGAAGTCAACGACATCGGTTATGTGATCAAAACAACTGGGTATATCAAAAGTGTGGAAGCAATAGAGAAGATTCCACTAAAGACCGTCAATTCAATTCCCGTAACAATCAAAGATGTAGCGAGTGTACAAATGACAGGACAATTAAGACTTGGAATATTCGATGTTAGCGGAGAAGGTGAAGCAGTGGGAGGCATTGTGGTGATGCGTTACGGAGAAAATGCAGATGAAGTGATCAAAAAAGTAAAAAAGAAAATGGAAGAGGTTGCGAAAGGATTTCCAGAGGGAATGAAATTCAATCTTGCGTATGACCGGAGCGAACTAATCGAAGAATCTGTGTCTTCGATAAAAGAGACTCTCATAGAAGAAATGATTGTGGTTTCGTTGGTTGTGATCATTTTTCTTTTTCACTGGCGAAGTGCCTTGAGCATTATCATACAAATACCCATTACGCTGGCTACAGCTTTCATCCTCTTAAATATGTTCAACATTTCTTCCAACATCATGTCTCTCACAGGCATTGCCCTCGCCATTGGTGTGATTGTAGATAACGGTATCATCATGTCAGAGAATGCTTATAAACATCTTTCTCACCGGTATGCAGAAGAAATGGCAAAGAAATCCGGTAACTCTTAAAATTGATTCCTATGAAAATATTTAAAATATTCTCCCGCAAAAAAGAAGACCCCTGGATAACTGAAGAAGAACGCCTTGCAATAATTGAAAAATCAAGTAAGCAAGTTTCAAGGGGAGTTTTTTACTCAACAATAATTATCATCACCTCTTTTCTTCCGGTGTTTATGTTGACCGGACAAGAGGGTAAGCTATTTAGTCCTCTGGCCTACACAAAGACATTTATCCTGTTGGTAGATGCAATCCTTGTTGTGACGCTCGCCCCTGTGTTAATCTCCTTTTTTATGAAAGGAAAATTCAAAGATGAAAACACGAATCCGATTAATAGGTTTTTGGAACGGGTCTATGAGCCGGTTATCCGCTGGTGTATGAAATGGAGAAAGACTACAATAGGAATTAATTTAGCCGCATTAGCTGTCAGCGTTCCTCTCATCATCAGCCTTGGATCGGAATTTATGCCACCATTGGATGAGCAATCAATTTTGTTTATGCCCATTACATTGCCCGACATTTCAAATGCCGAAGTAAAACGTATTCTTCAGGTACAGGATAAAATCATTCACTCAATACCTGAGGTTGATAAAGTACTGGGCAAAGCAGGACGAGCCAGTACAGCAACAGACAATTCACCGATCAGCATGATCGAAACGATCATCATGCTGAAACCAAAAAGTGAATGGAGACCAGGAATCACCAAAAAAGATATTGTGAATGAACTTGATGCGAAACTGCAAATTCCAGGAGTGGTTAACGGCTGGACGCAACCGATTATCAATAGAATCAACATGCTGGCTACAGGGATTCGCACAGATGTTGGCGTGAAAGTTTACGGTCAAAATCTAGATAGCATATATGTTATAGAGGAGAGGGTAAAGACTGCACTTGAGAGTGTTCGCGGCGTGAAAGATTTATACGCAGAGCCGATTACGGGAGGAAAATATTTAGTTGTTGATATTAATCGCGATGAGATCGGACGGTATGGTTTAACTGTTGATGATGTTAACATGATGGTTGAATCAGCCATTGGAGGAACTCCTATTAGCAAAACCATTGAAGGACGCCAGCGGTTTTCAATAAATGTGCGTTTGCCGCAAGACTACCGGAATAGTTTGGATCAACTTAAACGCATTCCAATCTTAACTCCCTCTTTGGGTACTGTACCGCTTTCCACAGTGGCCGACATGCGATTTGAAGATGGCCCACCAATGATCAACTCAGAAAATGCGATGCTCCGCGGTGCCGTGCTCTTTAATGTGCGTGATCGTGATTTAGGAAGCACTGTGCAAGAAGCAATTGAAAAACTCAATCAAGAACTTACCGGTCTTCCCAATGGATATTATATAGAGTGGAGTGGCCAATATGAGAACCTCATCCGGAGCAAGCAAACTCTAACCTTGATTGCACCTATTGTTTTAATCGTCATTTTCCTTTCTCTATATTTTGCATTCAACTCCATCCGTGAAGCATTTTTTAGTTTGATAACTGTACCCTTTGCACTAATCGGAGGAGCATATATGGTTTATTTCTATGGAGTTAATCTATCCGTAGCTGTTGCAGTTGGATTCATTGCTTTGTTTGGGATAGCGGTGGAGACTGGTGTAGTGATGGTGATCTATCTTAATGACGCCATGCGACAACTGGTTGAGTTAAGGGGCAACTCACGCGAAACCATTTCAATGAATGAATTGAAGGAGTATGTAATTGCCGGAGCAGCAAAACGCCTGAGACCAAAACTGATGACGGTTTCTGTTGCCTTGTTTGGTCTGGTGCCGGTATTGTGGGCTACCGGTGTGGGTAGTGACGTAATGCAGCCCATTGTGCTTCCCATGATTGGTGGAGTGTTGACATCTTCCACACACATCCTGCTAGTAACTCCTTTGATCTTTCTGATGACCAAAGAATATGAACTTAAAAAACTCGGTAAACTCGAAATCCATGAAACCAAACATTAAAAATATTTTCATTGCGGGCTGGTTGTTGCTGGCTCTGAATTCTCAGGCACAACATCCGGTAAAGCTGGACAGCGTCCTGCAAGTAATTAATGAAAACAACCCCATGTTGAAAGACTATCGCTACCGGGCTGAGGCAATGACCAACTTTGCTGCTGGCGCGAAAAGCCTTATGGCACCTGAAGTGGGCGGAGGCCCGTGGATGGTTCCTTATCCCGGAACGAAAGATACCGATCCAGCGAATAAAGGGCAGATCATGCTTTCGGTTCAACAGAAATTTACTAATCCGGCTAAGCTGCGTGCTAACCAGTCTTACCTCAATTCAAAAGCGGCTATCGAAAAAGCCGGAGAAACATTTACGTTCAACGAGTTGAGAGCTATGGCGAAGACCGCTTTCTTTCAATGGATGGTTTTAGAAAAGAAGAAAAAAGTTCTTCAGGAAAATGAAGAGATCATTCAGTTGGTGTTGAAGATAAGCCGGGTGCGCTATCCTTACAACCAATCTAAACTTGGAAATATCTATAAGGCAGAAGGACGATTGTTGGAAGTGCAGAACATGATCCTGATGAACGACAATGAGATCGTTCAGAAAAACATTTTGCTTAATCAATTGATGAACATTCCAAAAGAGCTTCGGTATTCCATTGACACAACAGTTCATTACCGTGAGTTTGTTGCTGAACTTGTGGACACGACAACGCTTGCTCAAAACCGCAGCGATATAAGAAGGATAGACAAAAGCATTTTATCAATGCGTCTGAACCAGGCACTGGAAGGCAACCAATCTAAACCAGATTTTACGATAGGCTATAATCATATGATTCCGAGAGGGTCAGGTATGCCAAGTCAGTTTATGCTATTGGGAATGGTGACTATACCTATTGCGCCTTGGTCTTCCAAAATGTACAAATCAAATGTAAAAGGTATGTCTAGCCAAATTCAATCGATGCAACGTGAACGTGAATCGATCTTAAATGAAACACAAGGAATGACGGCCAGTATGGTGAATGAGATCACAACGCTGGACAAGCAAGTTAACAACTATGAAAAACGAATCATTCCTGTCCTGAGAAAAAATTATGAAACCCTGATGCTCGGCTACCAGGAGAACAGGGAAGAGTTGTACATCGTGCTGGACGCGTACGAAACTTTGATTATGTCTCAAAGTCAATACTTAGATACGTTGAGAAGATATTATGAAATGGTCGTGAATTATGAAAAGCTATTGGAGAAGTAATATGATAAGTATCGTGAAGACAAATGTTGCGGTTTTGCTGACGCTATTATCCGTTCTTTTTTTGGCTTGTTCTTCAGGAAAAAAGGAAAAGAAGAGCACAGATGAAGCCGTTGAATACACATGCTCCATGCATCCGCAAATTGTACAGGAGAAACCCGGAACATGTCCGATCTGCGGCATGGAATTGGTCAAAAAATCAAATGGTGGAAATGAAGTGGTAATTACGGAAGGCCTCAAAGACCTGATCAAGCCAACCAATACTTCGGTGGTTGCTAAAATTCAAACTACCCATGCCGAACGGAAGACTCTAGTTGTTAACGCCAAGGCTTCCGGAATAATTGCATATGATACGCGTAAAACATATTCTGTTCCTGTTCGCTTTGGCGGACGAATTGAAAAGTTGTTTGTGAAATACAACTACCAGCCGGTAAAAAAGGGCCAGGTAATCATGGAAATATACAGCCCTGAATTACTTACCGCCCAACGCGAATTACTCTATGTCGTCAAGGAACAAAAAGAAGATGTACAGCTTCTTGAAGGCGCTAAGCAGAAACTCCTTTTGCTTGGACTAACTGAAGAGCAAATAGAAAAAGTTATTGCAGCCGGACAGGAGACCTTCGCATTTCCTGTGCTCAGTCCATACACAGGGTACGTTGTCGAGTCAACAACTAGCTCCATTGAATCGTCACCCGCAAGCCTACCTCAAGCTGCTTCGATGGGAGGTGGGGGCAAAAAAAATAGCGGAGGTATGCAAACGTCCAATGGGATGAGTGCAATTTCCCCGACATCTCTTGGTCAGCAAATTTCCATACGAGAAGGAATGTATGTCACTACGGGGCAAAGTTTATTCAAGGTAATTGATGGCGCACGGGTTTGGGCTGAACTTTATTTCTCCAGTGAAGGAATACAAATTCGAAAGGGTAACCAGATAGAATTACAAGTGAAGGGATTGAACGGAACCATTTCTTCCCATGCTGATTTTATTCAACCCTTTTTCAGTGAGGGCAAACAGTTTCTACAAGTGCGATCTTATTTGAATGACGATAAGAATACTCTTCGCGTTGGTCAGCTCGTAAAGGCCAAAGTCAATCAAACCCGCACTGATGCATTGTGGATTCCAAAAAAAGCGACACTTGATTTAGGTGTTCAACAAATCGTATTCTTAAAAAATAAAGGAACGTTTACTCCTCTCAAAATAAAAACAGGATTGGAGTCGGATGGATGGATTGAGATCATTGAGGGCCTGGATGAATCTTCTGAGATCGCAATCAATGCTCAATATTTAGTGGATAGCGAAAGTTTTATAAAAGTTATGAACCCATAGTGTCATGAACAAAATACTTAAATATATAGTGATTGCCCTCGTCTTCAGCTTATCAGCTTGTGACAAGAAGAAGCATGAAAATCACGCAGAAGAGGCAAAGAAAACTTACACCTGTCCTATGCATCCGCAGATCGTGCGGGATAAGCCAGGCACCTGCCCGATATGTGGCATGGATCTCGTACTGGTAACCGCAGGTGGAGATAAAACAGAAGTTACCTTGAGTGAAAGCCAGATCGAACTATCTAATATAAAAGTGCAACCGGTAATTGTTCAAGACATTGGCAATAGCATATTGCTAAATGGAAGACTTAAAGCGGATGAAAATCAAACTGAAGTTGTGAGTACACGGGTGCCCGGCCGCTTGGATAAACTCTTTATTAAAGAAACTGGCGTACCCATCCGCAGTGGTCAAGTCATTTACGAAATATACAGCGAGCAACTTCTTACTCTCCAGCAGGAGTTTTTATTAGCACGTGAACAAGTAAACTCAGATGATGGAAAAAAGTACCAGTCATATCTGCAGGCTGCAAAAAAGAAATTATGGTTGTATGGAATGACAGAAGCCCAAATAAATGACTTGGCAAATTCCAAAGTGGCCAATTCACGAATCCAATTTGTGGCTCCCGCTTCTGGCGTCATCACAGAGATAATGGTTTCTGAAGGACAGTATGCCACAGAAGGAACTGCCATTTATCGTTTGGAGAAATTGAACCAACTCTGGGTCGAAGCAGAGTTATATCCCAATGAAGCTTCTCTGATAAAATTGCACGACCCGGTTGCGATTTATGTCAACGGTTTTGAAAATCAGCCTGTCGAAAGTAAAGTCATTTTCCTTTCACCTGAGTATCGGCAAGGAAGCCAGATATTCATTTTGAGAGCTGGGTTGTCCAATCCGAACTATCAATTTGTTCCTGGCATGCAGGCTGAAATAGTTTTTGAACATTCAAAAAAGAAAGCCCTTACACTCCCAGCTGACGCAGTGATCCGTGAACAGAATGGTGGACATGTTTACAAAAAAACAGGCAAGGGGAAATTTAAAGCTCAAATGGTAACAACCGGATTGGAGAATTTTAATAAGGTAGAGATAAAGGAAGGCATTGAGGTCGGTGATTCAATTGTAGTTACGGGGGCATACTTACTCTATAGTGAAATTGTTTTAAAGAAAGGTGCCAACCCGATGGCTGGTCATCATCATAGAGAAATGAAAATGGTAAGTCAGACAGAAACACCATCAAAACAGCAGTCAACCGTTGATGTAAAACCGATGGCAGTCGATCCAAAATTCTCGAAGCAACTTGGATTAGTCGTGGCAACTTATCTGAAAGTAAAAGATGCTTTAGTTTCATCAGATGCAGGAAGAACATCTTCGTTAGTTAAGAATATTGCTACTGCTTTGAAGAATGTAGACATGACCCTTCTTCAAGGTGACTCGCACATGAAGTGGATGGAACAACTGAAGATCATGGAAAGAGCAGTAAAACTGATCGAATCAGCTAAGGATATTGAAATACAACGCGCTTCATTTTCTCAATTGACCGATGCGCTTTACACATCCATTAAAAGTTTTGGTGTAGAAGGCCTTCACGCATATTATCAATTTTGCCCGATGGCCTTTGATCGTAAAGGCGCGCATTGGATTAGTCAAGAGAAACAAATCAGCAATCCATATTTCGGAGAACAGATGTTGCGATGTGGTGAAACGAAAGAAACTTTAAAGTGAAAATTATGGTCGAACATAAAGAATATATTCCCGCCCTTAAATATGATTGGCTGACGAAAGTCTATGACCCCGTGCTTCAGTTCACGATGCCGGAGCGAAAATTTAAAACTGCTTTAATTGATGAGATGCGAATACAAGCTGATAATCGAATTCTTGATTTCGGTTGCGGATCGCTCACGCTTTCTATCATGGCCGCGCAAATTTACCCTCAAGCCATGTTTTACGGAGTGGACATCGATGATAAAATTCTTTCTATCGCGGACAGGAAAATGAAATCAGCTAGAGTGTCAATTAAAATACAACAATATGATGGCGGCAGACTTCCCTATCCCGATAACTATTTCGACCGGGTTATGTCAAGTCTTGTTTTTCATCACCTGACACTCAGACAAAAATATAAGGCGCTGAACGAAATATATCGAATACTCAAACCATCAGGAGAAGTTCACATCGCTGACTTCGGACAGCCTTCCAGTGCATTGCAACGACTTGGGTTTTACAGTGTACAATTACTCGATGGTTTTGAAACCACTAATGATAGTTTGAAAAACGCACTACCAAGGGCCATGACAGATACTGGTTTTTTGGAGGTGAAAGAAAAAGGAATTTTTCAAACACTGGTAGGTACGGTAAGATTAACGAAGGGTGTCAAACCCAATAAATCAATTTTATAAAGCTATGACGAAACCTTGCTGTGAACCCGGTGATCCTAAACCAACTGCTTCATGGAAATCATGGATGAAACGTGCCGGGTATGTTATACTGATTCTTATTGTACTAATTCTTCTTTGGAAGCAATTCTATGTTTAATGTTTAACCTTTTAAAATAAATATAACTATGAAAACAAAAACGAGATCAGCAGCACAAAATAAATCGTGAACCCTTACATGGGCAACGAATGTTGACCTGTGGAAAAACAAAGAAATTAAAAATATAAACCAGAATTAAAATTATGAAAACTCTCAAGAAAATCTCATTAGCGTTACTAACAATGGTATTCGTTTTTCAAATTGCTCAAGCGCAAAATTACAAAGCACCTAAGATAGACGCCTCAGGAAAGATCACCGACAAAGAAGGTAAACAAATTGGAAGTGTGTCAAGCGAAGGAGTAATTATGGATGCTATGGGAATGAAAATTGGACATGTTGACTCCAATGGCACGTTAATAGACGACAAGACGGGTAAAAAACTTGGCAAGGCGGAGAAGAACGGAAACTTTATTCCTGAATTTGCTAAAACACCAGATGAAGGCTGGTCAGTAAGTACACCGATGAACGGCACGTGCCTCGTAAAAGACAAGGCCGGAAACATCAAAGCCGAAGTACATGAAAACTACAAGGCATTTGGCGCATGTGCTATTCATTGCCTTAACCATCACATGGATCATAATAAAGTTATGAATGAAGATAAAATGGAAGCAACCGCGTATGTATGCCCTATGCATCCTGATGTAACTTCTGATAAAGCTGGCAAATGTAGCAAGTGCGGAATGGCACTCGTGAAGAAAGAAAAATAGATACAGATCGCAGGCCGGATGAAATTGCAAATGACTTTTTTAACCCTAAAATGAATATGAAAACAAAAATGATAATGCTTTTTCTGGTTCTAGGTAGCTGGGGAGCTTTTGCACAACACGATCACGCCAAACATGGCGAACAAAAAAAAGAAGAAAATATGGTGATGTTCAAAGATGACAACATCGGAAAAGCCTATGAACATTACTTGCATCTGAAAGATGCATTGGTAGCATCCAATCAGGAGGACGCAAAGAAAGCAGCAGGTGAATTGCAAAAATCAGTAGCAAGTGTTAGCAACGGCAAGATGGTAGCAGATGAAGCAGCTAAAGTAGTTGCTGCGACCAATCTCGAAGGTCAGCGCAAAGCATTCTCAGGTGTGAGCGACATGATGGCCATGTTGGTAAAAGATGGGAAACTTTCCATGGGAATGATCTACGTGGAATATTGCCCGATGGTAAAAGCCTCCTGGCTTTCCAATGAAAAGGAGATCAAGAACCCTTACTACGGAGACAAAATGCTGAAGTGCGGTAATGTAAAAGAAATGATTCATTAGTTGCGGGTAAGATGGGAGACGGAGTAACAAAGACGTGAAATGTCTCTCCATCTTTTTTTGATCACTGATATGAAAAAGAAAGAAATCATCAAGCCGACCACGAATAGCAAAAAGAAGAAAATAAAGTGGTTCGATGTATTTATAACTGCACTCGCCATTGTGGTGATTGTGGGCTTCTTTGCCTGGCTAATTATACATACCTATCAACAAGAAAAATATGAACAAGCCGCAAAGGAGAAGTACGAAGCTACATTGCCTGCCCCGGGAGTGATACTGGATCACAAAATGGTTTGCATGGTAGGTAATCTTTACCACGGGACAGATCAGATTCGAGTAACGGTTTCTGACAAAACCTATTACGGTTGTAACCAAAAAAGTGTAAGAGAACTTAATACAGATGAGAAAGTGCGTTTCGGAATTGATCCCTACAGCAAGAAGGCAGTTGATAAAGCCCTTGCCGTTATAGCCATAAACCCTGATAAAACAGGCTCCATACTTTATTTTGAATCGAAAGAGAATTTAAGAAACTATTTTAGACAACATCACTAGAACTACTAACTAAATCTTACATGAAATTATCAAAAAAAGTCTTCCTTTTTCTATTGGCCACAACCATTGGCGCAGGTGTCGCATCAGCTCAAAATGACACTGATCAGGTAAAGCAAATTCTCTCCAATTATAAAGATGCATTGGAAAAACTCGATTTAACTGGAACGGAAGTTCTGTTTTCGGCTAATAGTCAAATTCTAGAATCGGGCGGTATAGAAGGAACTTACAAGGAATACAAGGCTCATCACCTCACGCCAGAACTAGGCGAATTCAAATCATTTAAATTCAGTGACTATAAAGCCGATGTTACCATTGATCTTCCATATGCTTTTGTTACTGAATCCTATAAGTACACAATTGTCGCTAAGAAGGACAATTCAGTTGCCGAGCGAAAAGGAGTTGCGACTTCAATATTAAAGAAAGAAAAAGGTGTCTGGAAAATTATTCAATCGCATAGTTCATCCCGAAGATTTTGATCAATAAGAAAAACGGAGCATGTCTGTGAGGTATCGAACATATTTACAGGTTCATCAAGATTTTCGATTTGATGGGGGACTATTTTATCAAAATGGATTTTATGGCGATCCTTCGTTTATCAAAAGTTATTTGGAACTCAGGCAAAATGAAGGAAGGCTTTATACTGATAAATTAGTTTTAACTCTTCCTGAAATTCCTTCGAGCCTTTCCGCTTCAATGGAGTGGATGATCCGTAAACGTTCCACTGATCGATTAATAAAGAAACTTGAAACAAGGATGCTGGCAAAAATCGCTGAAATCGGAAGCGGCAACGGCTGGTTGGTAAATTACATGTCCAAAGCTCTTCCATTTGATTTCTGCGGAATTGATATTAATGATGTGGAATTAAAGCAGGCGGCAAGGCTTTTTGGTGGAAACGAAAAAATGAGTTTTGTCTGCGGAGATATTTTTTCGCAAAGTTTTACAGGCTTTAGTGCTGACGTGTTCGTCTTAGCAGGCGCTATCCAATACTTCTCAGATCCTAAAGCCCTGCTTCAAAGACTTCTGTCGTTGCTTAGGCCGAAAGGTGAAATACATATTCTTGATAGCCCTTTTTATAATGAAAAAGATTTAGGTGCTGCTGCGAGAAGGGGAAGAAAACATTTTGAGAAAATAGGTCATTCAATTATGCAAAATTATTATTTCTACCACTCATGGGAATCGATTCAACCTGTCCAGTACGAATTGCTCTATGATCCCTCTTCAATAGTTGAAAAATTAAAGAGATTCGTGATTACCGATTCACCGTTTCCATGGATAAGAATAACAAAGATTTAGCCTTTAATATGGACTTATGAACCAACAGCAACTCTTGAGCGAGATTATCACAAAATATAAGTCTGATCCGGCTTCAGTTTATAATTCTTGGTTCATAGGAAGCGGAGAACGCTTAAAAGCATTTCGTGCAATAAAGCGTGGCGTATTGCAAGTAATTGAGGATATAAAGAATGAAAAGTTCGGCAACGATTTTAAAGGCTCATCACTTGAATTTGTACTAACAGCCATTACAGAACAAAAGGAAGTGTTTGAAGGAGCAGCACATCCCTTTTATTGGAAGCCAAAAATGCGCATTCCGGATATTTATGAAAATCAATCAAACAAAAAAGCTTTTGGGCAGTTCTTGGAGAACTGCTTTTATGCCACGAAGGAAGACCAGCTCATTCGTGAGATTATCAAACTCGATGAATTAAAAATAAAAGGACTTGGGCCAGCCGTAGCCAGCATATTATACTTTTTACACCCCACCATTCTGCCACCGTTCAATACCGCGATTGTTAATGGATTTAATTACCTCTTTCGCGATAGCAAGAAACTTGGAAGTTGGCAGGAATATCTCAAAATGCGGGAAGTGATTTTGAAGACAAATACAGATAACAAAGATCAGCTATCGAATGACCTCGGGGCCATTGCTGGTTTATTTTTCGAAATCGGATCGAAAAATATCATCATCGAAGGGCAGGTAATTTCAGAAGAAGAAAAAGCCAAACTTTTGAAACAGTATGACAGGCGTCATAAAGGCGTGTTGAGCGAAAAACATGAAGAAGACTTGCATACAGAAATGCAATATCATCTGCTAAAAATTGGAAAGGCTTTAGGGTATGATCCAATATCGGCTGTGAATGATCGTGGCAAGTGTTACGGTGAAGTCAACTTCTCATTCATTAGCCTGAACAAGTTTCCTGAGTTGTCAGTAGATAAAGATACACTCAGTACTATACAACTTATTGATATTATCTGGTTCGAAAGAAATACTAACAAAGCAGTTTGCGCTTTTGAAGTTGAAAAGAGCACATCAATCTATTCAGGTATTTTAAGACTGAGTGATCTTGCCATTTCATTTGCAGATCATAACACTTCGCTTTTCATCATCATACCCAACAAACGTGAGAAAGATGTGGTGTTACAACTCAGCCGACCTTCTATAAGGAACAGCAAGGTTAAGATTAAATACATTTTATTTTCAGACTTACGTGAGCACTGTGACGCACTTTGCAAGTTTGGTGAGAGCCATAAAATATTGGAGAAAATTGCTAAGACTGTTAATCAATAATGGCCTGATCTGTTAATCTTAAAAAAAACTTATGCAGAACCTACTTCCTGATTGGGCGCCAAATGTTCACCCTATGCTGGTGCATTTTCCGATTGTCCTTTTTACCCTTGCCGTGTTTTTCGATTTCGTTAATCTGTTATGGAGAAAAGATTGGTTACGCAATTCGGTAATGATGATGTTTACCTTCGCGCCACTGGCTGGTTTGGTCACTTACTTAAGCGGCAGACAGGCTGTTGATTCCGTTTGGGTTCCGATGAACGCTGAGTTGACCGCCAGCTATCATGCCGATTGGGCCCTGTATACGCTGCTTTATTTTTGTTTTTATACCGCAATCCGGGCTTTTCTCTTCTGGAAAAAAATAGACAGCAAACGTTTCGTTGCCATTTCCTTATTCCTTGCCGGGCTGGCAGGATGTGCTTTGATGGCAAAAACAGCAGACCTCGGAGGGAAACTGGTTTATAAATACGGTGTAGGCACAAAAAAGGGAAAATGAACCGGATCATCAACACATATACTTCGAACTATCGAGCTTCAAGGAAGCACATCATTCACGATTCAATAAATTTTTTACAATTCATCTATAAACATAACTAAAATGAAAACTTCAAAATTCAATTTACCTGCAATTACAATCATTGCACTTGTACTTTTTATAGCCGGGATCATTAGTTCCTGCAGCACCAAATCTTCCAAAGAAGAAAACGCGAAAGAGGAAGAAGCTGAAGGACACGAACATGACAGTACAGAAGCTCATCATCACGATCATGATAAGGTTTCTGGTCATGAAGGCGTCACTGACTCCATTATGTGGATGCCATCAGAGCAACTGTTCTCCGGAAAACTGAAACTTGTTGGAGGTGATCCACAAAAGTTAAACACTTCTTTAACCACAGACAATGATGGAAGCAAGGTGCTCACGATCACACTATCGGGCAACCAGGTCGTCCTTCTCTTTGATGATATGTTGGAAAATATCGGTTCAAACCTCCGATTCAAAACGGATGGTTATCAGGGACAGGTCACTATTGTACACCATTATACCGATGAAACTAATTATGATTATTTGTCTCTAAACAATACTTCAATGCAATTAGGAAGAGTAGAAAAAGGAAAAATTAATTTGCTCGATAAAGAAGACATAAAAATGCCTGGTGATTGGGCAACGTTAACGGTATCCGCGGCCGGAGAGCATTATAAAGGATCACTCAATGACAAACTCGTTAACCATGGACACGGTGAAACAAGGCCTGCTGGACGAGTTGGTGTGCTTCTCGAAGGAAAGGGAAAGGTGATGTTGAAAATGATCGAAGTTGTGAAGCTCTCCGAGTAACTATTTTCGGAATTCAAAGATTGCTCCGATCAACAATTAACTATTCAGGGATTAACTTTTATTTCAAATCAATCACTTAAAACCAAACCATTATGAAAAAAACAGTCTTAACAATTACCATCCTTGTCTCAGGATTATTCATTGCCTCGCAATTAATTACTAGCTGTGGCAATAAGAAGGAACAAACCACAGAGGAAAATCATGATCCCATGAAGATGGATTCAACGGCAATGGCATACGCTTGTCCCATGCATCCCGAAGTAACGGGCAAGGATGGCGACAAATGTTCTAAGTGCGGAATGAAATTAGAAGCCGTGAAAAGTGCTGACAGCACTGAGACACATCATGATCATTGAGAGTATAAGGAAATTCTTTGTAAAACTATTTAGATGGATGTTGCCTTTAATGGTAACATCCTTCACTGCTTTTGCCCAACACCACTCTTTGTCATCAGAGGAATCACATAAGCCAACTTACATCGGCAAGCGAGTTGAATATGATTTGTACATTGATCATCTGAAGGTCAATTATTCAGGCAAGGAAAGAATGGGACTGGCGATCAACGGAAGCATACCCGGCCCTGTACTTCATTTCACTGAAGGAGATACAGCCATCATCAGGGTTCACAACAAGCTGATGATGGACGAAACATCGATTCATTGGCATGGCCTTCTGTTGCCCAATGAAGAAGATGGCGTTCCTTACCTCACCACAGCACCGATCAAGCCGGGACAAACGCATACGTTCAAATTTCCGTTGATCCAGTCAGGCACTTACTGGTATCATTCGCATACTATGCTGCAAGAGCAATCAGGCGTTTATGGCTCTATTGTTATTCATCCACACAATTGGAAAGAACAAAAGGAGCAGGTGATCATGCTGAGCGACTGGACAGACGAAAATCCACATGAAGTCCTACGCAATCTCAAACGCGGTTTGGATTGGTATGCCATAAAAAAGAATTCGGTTCAAAGTTGGGGCGAAGCATTTGTAAAGGGCTACCTGAAAGATCGCGCCAAAACCGAATGGATACGAATGCCTGCTATGGACATTTCGGATGTTTATTATAATCGTTTCTTTATCAACGGTAAATCAGAAAGCACTTTTGCCGATGTCAAGCCAGGAGATTCGCTGAGGCTTCGCGTCATCAACGGTAGCGCATCATCTTATAACTGGATACAGTATGCAGGAGGGAAAATGAAAGTGGTAGCTGCCGATGGCCTTCCTGTTCAACCGGTAGAGGTTGATAAACTTTTGATCGCCATAGCAGAAACTTACGATGTAGAAATAAAAATTCCAGACGATGGAATGGCTTATGAGTTCAGGGCAACTGCTCAGGATATTTCCGGTCATGCCTCACTATATATAGGAGACGGTATGAAGATGAATGCTCCTGATCTACCGAAGATTGACTATTTCGCCATGATGCGTGAGATGAATAGCATGATGGGCAGTATGAGCATAGGTAGTATGGATATGAGTGGAATGGATATGAAAAAAATGAAACGTATGGATACTGGAAAGGATACTTCGATGATGAACATGCCTGGCATGGATGTGAAAGATATGAAGATGGACTCCACGATGACCATGCCGAATGATACTACCATGAAAAAAATGGACATGTCGGGTGGGGATATGGGTAACATGAAAATGGAAAATCCGGACGAAGTAACGCTTACCTACGATATGCTCCGGTCGCCACGATCAACAACTTTGGATGCTAAACTAGCCATGCGGGAAATCAAACTCAACCTCACTGGCAACATGATCCGCTATGTGTGGTCATTCGATAATAGAACTCTTTCGCAGTCAGATAAAATATTAATTCGCAAAGGCGAAAATGTGCGGATGACATTGGTAAACAATACCATGATGAGACACCCGATGCACTTGCACGGTCATTTCTTCCGCTTCATTAATGCTCAGGGCGAGTATTCCCCAATGAAACATACGTTCGACATCGGCCCGATGGAAACTATAACTATCGAATTTTACGCGAACGAGGAGAAGGATTGGTTTTTCCATTGCCATATTCTTTACCACATGATGGCGGGCATGGCACGCGTGGTAAGCTACGAAAACTCGCCTGCCAACACCCAGCTTAAGCCGGGCGATCAGAAAATGGTTTTTAAAGAAGATAGGAAAACATATTTATGGGGACAAACTAAAATTGCATCCGATGCAGTTTTTGGCTATGCCAATCTTGTAGGGAACAAAGGCATTTTTAACCTTACGTATCGCGTCAGTTACAAAAATAAATATGAAGTTCAGCCCGACTATCAGCGCTTCTTGGACAAGCGGCAATTTCTTTCAGCCTATATAGGTGCCGATATTCGAAATACATTTCAGGTAACGGAAAATGGGAAACGGGTTGACAGAAAGGTAGGCGTAATTGGCGTTCGTTATTTGCTACCAATGTTCCTGCTATCCGAACTGCGCGTGGATCATCTGGGCAACGTCCGTTTTCAGCTTTCGCGCAACGACATACCGATAACGAAGCAGCTCAGGCTTAGCCTTGTTGGTAATACAGACATGGAATTCAATATCGATTTTGATTATAACATCGGGAAGCGCTTTTATATCCATGCTTCCTATGATTCAGATTATAAATACGGAACTGGATTGACTTTATTATGGTGAAAGAGATCAAGCAACGTGAAGATTAAAACAGAGTTTTGAAAGGAATAATTAGCTCGATAAACATTATGGAGAATCAGAAAAATCAAAAATACACCTGCCCTATGCATCCTGAAGTGGTAAAAGATGCACCCGGCAAGTGTCCCAAGTGCGGAATGAACTTAGTGCCTCTTAATCAATCTGAAGGAAAGCCAAAAGAAGCACATTCACATATGATCATTTCTCCGAAGAAAAATCATGAAGAGGGACATTACTATTGCCCAATGCTATGCGAGGGCGATAAAAAATATTCGGGACCTGGTAATTGCCCCGTGTGCGGAATGCATCTAGTAAAAGAGCAGGAGGGCAAACCGGAGGTAACCCTTCATCAACTTTCTCCAATGCCAGTCATCAAGAAAAAAAAGGAAGGCGTAGAAAACGAAGGACAATACTATTGCCCCATGCTATGTGAAGGCGAGAAAAAATATTCGAAGCCTGGCAATTGTCCTGTGTGTGGAATGCACTTGGAAAAAGAACAAAAATTAGAATCAAGGGCTAAAGAATATACCTGCCCGATGCATCCAGAGATAATCCGCAACGAACCGGGAAGTTGCCCCATCTGTGGGATGGAGTTAGTTCCAAGGATTGTTCAAAAAGACGACAAGGAAGAAGAGGACGCATACAAGTCCATGCTAAAAAGATTTTGGATAGCAGTCGCCTTTACCGTTCCGGTGTTCTTAATCGCGATGGGTGAAATGACGGGTCTGCACTTTTCTGGCATCTCCAGTATGACCACGTGGGGCTGGATTCAATTTGTTTTATCTACGCCAGTAATATTCTATTGCAGTTGGGATTTTTTCACCAGAGGATACCAATCGGTTATTCGGTGGTCACCAAATATGTGGACACTCATTTCTCTCGGTGCAGGAGCTGCGTATTTGTTTAGCATTGTTGCGCTACTATTTCCAGGTCTGTTTCCCGATCAATTTAAGATGGATGGTTCTGTTCATTTATATTTTGAAGCAGCCACAGTAATCTTGACGCTCATTTTATTGGGCCAAGTGTTGGAGTTGAAAGCAAGGGGACAAACCAACAGCGCCATTCGCGCACTGCTTAATTTGGTTCCACCTGAAGCAACCGTAATTCGAAATGGTCAGGAACATACAATTCCGTTGGAGCATGTACTGTTGAATGATTTTCTAAAAATAAAACCAGGTGAGAAAATTCCAGTAGATGGTCAAGTTGTAAAAGGCAATAGCTCGATAGATGAATCCATGATCACGGGAGAACCGATGCCGGTAGAAAAGAATGAAGGCGATCCTGTTACAGGAGGTACAGTAAATGGGACAGGAAGTTTTGAAATGAAAGCCATGAAAGTTGGCGCTGATACGTTGCTCGCACAAATCATTGATATGGTGAACAAGGCAAGCCGCTCCAAAGCGCCTATTCAGAATCTTGCTGATAAAGTCTCCGGGTATTTTGTGCCGGTAGTTGTTGCTGTTTCAATTTTATCATTTGTTGTCTGGGCGGTATGGGGTCCTGACCCCGCACTCGTCTTCGCCTTTGCAAATGCTGTAACTGTCTTAATCATCGCTTGCCCTTGTGCGCTTGGTCTCGCCACACCCATGTCTATAATGGTGGGTACAGGCAAAGGCGCGACAGCAGGAGTGCTCATTAAAGAAGCGAAAGTGATAGAAGAAATGAAAAAAGTAAATGTGCTGGTCATCGACAAGACTGGAACGATCACTGAAGGAAAGCCATCGCTCAAATCGGTAAAATCATTTCTGGACTCTGTCAGTGAAAATGAAATCCTGAGTAAAGCCGCAGCGATAGAATCAAGTAGCGAGCACCCGCTTGCGCAAGCAATCGTAAGTGCAGCAAAGGCACGAGGACTTCAGCTTGGGCGTGTAGAGAATTTTAAATCCATCACCGGCTCAGGCATTACGGGTAAGGTGGATGGTAAAACTATTTCAATAGGCAATCTAAAATTATTGAAAGACCAGGCACTCGCATTGAATGCATCACAGCTGAGAGAGGTTGAAGAGCGACAATCAAATGGGGAAACCGTGATGTTTGTAGTTATTGACAATCAAACCACCGGATACGTCAGTGTTTCTGATCCAATTAAACCAAGTTCGCAAAATGCGATTCGGGAATTGCAAAAGCAGGGATTGAGTGTTATCATGCTTACTGGCGACAATAAGAATACAGCGAAGCGCGTAGCGGAAGAACTGGGTCTAGATGGATATGAAGCTGAATCCCTTCCGGCTGACAAACTCAATAAAGTGAAAGAACTGCAACTGAGTGGAAAAATTGTGGCGATGGCGGGCGATGGAATAAATGACGCTCCTGCTTTAGCACAAGCAAATGTTGGTATCGCAATGGGTACAGGCACAGATGCCGCCATTCAAAGTGCAGGAATCACTTTGGTAAAAGGCGATTTGGTTGGCATCATCAGGGCAAGGAAATTAAGTACTGCCGTGATGAGTAACATAAAGCAGAATTTGTTTTTTGCCTTTGTGTATAACGTTATCGGCATCCCCATTGCAGCTGGTGCTCTATACCCTACTTTTGGTTTGCTACTCAGTCCAATGCTTGCAGCGCTTGCCATGAGTTTGAGTTCCGTTTCAGTAATTTCAAATAGTCTTCGATTACGAGCTAGAACCATTTAAATAGAAAATAGTGAAAAATCTACTGACGTACTTATCACTTCTTTGTCTGATGGCGTGCTCATCCTATAAGGACAGCGACATTAACAAAATAAAACTCAAAGAACTTAATGGTCAATCCATCGATCTTTCACAATACGAAGGAAAAACTGTCTTCATCAACCTCTGGGCAACCTGGTGCAAACCATGTATTCAGGAAATGCCAACCATTGAAAGCGCTCAGGAGAAGCTGAAAAATGAAAATGTTATTTTCTTAGTTGCCTCGAATGAAGAAGTCACTCAAATCGAGAAGTTCATTAAGAAACGCAATTACAGTTTTCACTATGTGCACCTTGAAAATCTCGAGGCACTTAACGTGCAAGCGCTACCAACAACGCTAATTTATAATCAAGAAGGGAAGCTCAAATTCTCAGAAACAGGATTTAGAATGTGGGATGATCCAAAAAATATTGACCTAATCACCAAAATAATGAATGACCATGAAAAATAGATTCTATTTTCTTGTGCTATGCACAATCGTCATCGCATGCTCGGAAAGGAAAAATACTACCGAGCAGGTCAAAAAGGTTACTTCTCTTTCCTCACCAGCGGCAGTCAATAGCGGAGAACCATTTTTATTCACAGATAAAGACAGCACTGTTTACTTATCATGGCTTGAGAAGGCTGAAGAAAAAACTACGTTCAAGTTTTCAGGCTTTCAGAATGGTAAATGGTCAGAGCCTGTCACCATCGCTTCAGGCGATACGTGGTTTGTGAATTGGGCTGACTATCCTATGATTGCAGCCAACGGAAAACAGTTTGTCGCACACTTCCTCGATAAAAACGGAGAGAGCACTTATGCTTACGATGTCAAGCTGACTACATCAAACGACAAAGGAAATAACTGGGTGAACCCCGTATTGCTCCATGACGATGGTAAACAAGTTGAACATGGATTTGTGACTCTTCTCCCGTTTGAAGATAATTTCTTTGTTACATGGCTTGACGGAAGAAATACAGCAATGGAAGGTTCAGAGAAAATGGAAAATATGGATCATCACGGAGCGATGAGTCTGAGAGCTGCAATTGTTGATAGCAAAGGAAAAAAAATCAGCGAATGGGAGCTTGATAATAAAACGTGCGACTGCTGCCAGACCAGTGCTGCTATTACTGCTAACGGCCCTATTGTGGTTTATCGGGACCGATCAGATCAAGAAATCCGCGACATGTCCATTGTGAGGTTGATTAATAATAAATGGACTGAACCTAAATCCATTCACACCGACAACTGGAAAATTAAGGGATGTCCCGTCAACGGGCCTCGAACTGTGGCCGAAGGAAACAATGTTGCCGTAGCTTGGTTTTCTGCCGCGTCAGATACTTCGCACGTAAATGTCATATTCTCTTCCGATGGTGGTGCTACATTTGGTAAGCTAATCCGAGTGGATGAAGGACGTGCAATTGGGCGTGTTGATATTGTGATGATTGACGGCAATACCGCCTTCGTAAGTTGGATGGAAGGCTCTGCCCTTAAAGCTGCTAAAGTAAATTCAGACGGCAGGAAAGAGCCTTCGATAACAATCGCCTCATCTTCCGAATCGCGATCGAGCGGATTTCCGCAAATGACCAAATCAGGAAATCATTTGATCTTCGCCTGGACAGATGATAAAGAAAAGAACATTAAAGTAGCTAGCATTTCACTCTAACAAACCAAAACTCACATATGAAAAATTTTATCGGTAGTTTAATCGTTGTCACCCTTTTGTTCAATTGCTCCAAAACGAAAAATAACGAAAATGCAAAAGAGTCAGCTCCAACAATTGCAGCATCAAAGGAAGATGATCTTACCGTTATCACCGAGCAAACGGACACGGACACATTGAAAGGTAGCCTTAACGCGAAGGCAGTGGGTACTGTTGGCAAAGCAAACATCACAATAAACTATCACTCACCCGCGGTTCGGGGTCGCGTTATTTGGGGAGGACTCGTTCCTTTTGATAACGTGTGGGTGACCGGTGCTCATCGCGCCACCAGTGTAGAATTTAGTGAAGATGTTGTGATTGGAGGCGAGAAAATAGCCGCTGGAAAATATGCGCTCTTTACTATTCCAGCAAAAGATGAATGGACGATAATTATCAATAAGAATTGGGATCAACACTTAACAGATAATTACAGTCAGAAGGAAGACATAGTGCGAGTAAAAGTAAAACCTGAAACAGAAAAGACCAATCAAGAAAGGCTTCGCTATGCAATTGAAACTGAAAGTAACAACGCGGGAGAGATCGCAATTTACTGGGAGAAATTAGAAGTTTCGTTACCGTTCAAGGCTATGAAATAAAGGCTGCCAAAATAGTTACACAATTATGGAAAATAGTTGCACAATATTTTATTCCGTGACCAGACGATTGGCGGACCAAATATTCCATCTTACCTTCAAAATTAAAATGAATGGCTAGACAGGTATTTACTTAAAGAATGACACCATGATCCTGACAGCACGTCTAAGTAAGTTCGTATTGGTTTCACACATCACTTCTTCAGTTGGTTGGCTAGGGGCCGTTGCTGTCTTCTTAGCTCTCGCGATAACTGGTTTGAACAGCCAGGATATTCAGTTATCCCGTGCCTCCTGTCTTGCAATGGAATTGAGTGCATGGTTTGTAATCGTTCCATTCTGCCTTACATCTTTGTTTACAGGTATTGTACAGGCGATCGGCACAAAGTGGGGCTTACTCAAGTATTATTGGGTGGTTGTAAAACTATTTTTAACGATTGCATCTACTGCACTTTTATTGCTCCACATGCAGCCGATAAGCTACTTGGCAGGTGTAGCCGCGGGTCCGTCCTTTTCAAATTCGCGACAATCTGAACAGCTCATTCAACTCATAGAGAAAGCAGGGGCAACTATATTAGTTCTGCTTGCCGTCACAACAATATCTGTCTATAAGCCCTGGGGCAGAATCCAATTTGGAATGCCTGGGAAATATATGCAGAATGTAAAGACGCAAGATCCGAGCTCAGCCACAGGTAAATCAGTAGGATTCTATTCGCTAATTGGGCTTTTAGTTTTACTTGCGCTGTTTATTATAATACACCTCTTTGGCGGTGGAATGGGTCATCATTGAATGGACGCTTGGGGCATGGAACAAGATACGAAAGGCTTAGTCAAATTTTATCTAAAGGTGTACGCAATTTGTGCCTGCCTTTTTTAAACAAGCTAGGCGTAAGCCCGGTCACTTTTCTAAATTGATTACTAAGATGGGAAACGCTACTATAGCGAAGTTGGCTCGCAATTTCTTTAAGAGACAATTCATTATACATTAACAGTTCTTTTACTCGTTCGATTTTTTGACGGATAGTGTAATGCTCAATGGTAGTTCCTTCCACTTCCGAAAAAAGAGAACTCAACGAAGAATAATCTCTTCCTATTTTCTCAGCCAGATAGGTTGAAAAATTCGATTTGATCTTAACAGAAGGTTGGCGAATAGTTCTGATTACCTCAGCTTTAATCCTTTCTATGATCTTTGCTTTTTTGTCGTCAATTAATTCAAAACCGAGTCGCTCAATTTCCATTCTAAAGGCTTCCATTTGTTCTTGGTTTGCAGGCTCCTTCAGCGTCACCTCTCCAAGTTCTACATTCTGAAAATCTATTTTCTGCTTTTCAAGTTCACTGGTTACCGCCATTTTACATCGGTCACAAACCATATTTTTAATGTAGATTTTCATTCCATTCATTAACGCGTCAGTATAAGATAGTAAATATCTGTGGGACTCGTCGTTGCTCTCGATGAGTGAGTCAAAAGGGGCACATCACGAAACTGAGCAAGGCATTTTATTGATGGTGAGTTCGAAAAGGAAATTCTTTATGGAGGGCTTACAAAGGGGTCGCCTCCGAAACGGATTTTATAGCACGGTAAGGAAATCAGCGAAATAAAGGGGCCGAATTCTTCAATGGTTCGGAGAAAGGTAAGAGCTGAGGGCGTATAATCTATCCTGTGCTCGTTCGTATGCAAAATCATGTTGAATCTGTTCTTAATTAATGGTCGTATGGTGATCTGAAACCAAATTCGTACTTTAGCGCTTGCTTAAATAAGAAAGTATGAAAAATGGTTGTATAAGGGTATTTGCTGATATCAATCTAATAAATGTTTGCAAGGAAAAGCTCAGTCATGTTGACGAGTCGACCGAATCCCTCGCCAATTCGCTTAGCCTGGCTGGAAATGTTGTCCGGTTAAAAATATTATTTCTCCTCCAGGAAGAAGGGCAACTTTGCGTTTGCGATTTAAGTGACATTTTGGGCATGAATATTTCTGCCATCTCCCAGCACCTACGAAAATTGAAAGACGGGAAAATCATTACTCCCAAAAAAACAGGGCAGACGATCTTCTATTCAATGAGTGCCGAATATGCCGGCATCTTTAAACCTATTTTCAAACTAATTACCGACAACAAAATTTTAGAGCTGATATGAAAACTCAAATCACCTTAAGTGTATTGACTGCATTGAGTGCATCAATGTGCTGCATAACTCCCCTTCTCGCGATAGCGGCAGGAACAAGCAGCCTGGCGACTTCTTTCCATTGGTTGGAACCGTTCAGGCCGTATTTTGTTTCCGCCTCGATGCTGGGTTTGGGAATGGCTTGGTTTCAAAATCTCAAACAAAAGAAGGAAGAAGATTGCAATTGTGAGGTGCCAAAGAAGAATTCCTTCTTTCAATCAAAGAAATTTTTAGGCCTTGTCACCTTCCTCTCATTTCTTCTTATAACATTCCCGACCTACTCAAAATTCTTCTTTACCAATAACCAGAATCCAATCGCGCAAGATCAAAATCAAAATAGGAAAATTGAGCTGAAGGTTTCAGGAATGGACTGTACTTCATGTGAGTTTCATATTGAATCGGAAGTCAAGAAGTTACCGGGAATTTCATTTGTAAAGGCATCCTATGAAAAAGGATCGGCCACAGTAGAATATGACGAACAGAAAATCAAAACCGATAAAATCATTGCGGCCATTAATGGAATAGGATACCAAGCTGAACAGGAATCAAACAAAATTACCCTCCAAGGCCAAACCGGGAATTGTTGTGCCAATGGCACGTGTAAGGATCACCTGGGTACATTGCCTAAAGAAGAAAACAGGAACTTAAAAATCATGTCAAGTATTGCAGAGATCCAAAATGCATTTAACAAACAAAGCGGAAAAACAAAGTTTGTAGCAATCCTGTCATCGACTTGCGGTTGGTGTTTACAAGGAGCGGAGTCTGTCCAGAAAACGGTTATAGAAAAAATGAAGAACAAAGATATCAGCGTGATTGTCATTTGGACTAACATGTTAAAAACGGATGACCAAAGTAGCGCTTACAAGGCTGCATCATTGTTCAAAGATCCAAGCATCATTCAATTCTTTGATTCTGAAAATAAATTCGGAGATGTAGTAGCGCAAAGGCTAAACCCGCAGGGCAAGAAAGCTTGGGACATTTACATGTTCTTCGACAAGGATACGCAATGGACCAAAGATTTTCCAAGGCCGTTTGAATATACTCACCAGTTAGCTTTTTCTGCTCACCCCTGGGTTGACAAGACTAAATATTTCTGCGGAAGTGAATTAACGAAGAGATTGGATGAAATAGTGACCACACTTTAATTGGGATGGTTATGAACGAGACTATAATAACTATGTCAGAATTGACCTGCCCGAGTTGCGGGTTCAAAAAGCTAGAGGAAATGCCAACGGATGCCTGTCAATATTTTTATGAATGCGAAAATTGCAAGACCCTGTTAAAACCTAAACCAGGTGATTGTTGTGTGTTCTGTTCTTATGGAACTGTTAAATGCCCGCCGATGCAATTGCAAAAATCCTGTTGTGCATCATGACGGATCCAAAAAATCATTGGGACGGGATATACGCAACTAAGAAAAACTAGAAGAAAGCTCAAGATTCGTTTAAGCCATCACAATCTGCTACTTAACATAATTATGCTTTGGACACCGCAGGATATTTATATGCTCAGACGGCGAACGACTTTCAAAAAATTAGGTTGGGTCAATCTCCTGTATATACTCATCGTGACAACTCCCAACTGAAAATGTCTTTCCAGAAAAGTTAAGGGCCACCTGGTCTTGTCGCATGATGCGATTTAGCAAAGCATTTTAGCGGAATTTCGATTATATTTCAATAATGAAGTTGACTATAATTATTCTTTTTCTATCCATGAATTGGTGCTTAGCGCAACGACAGCAAAATACTCAAGCGCAGAAACCACCTGTTGAAAAGAAAGCGTTTGTAGATTCTATCCAGCGTTTACGAAACACACTGACTAAAGTTCAGCTCAAGTTGGATTCAATGGCAAACGCAAATCAAAACTTAAAGTATGCACATGAGAGTCTGACTAAACATGTCGATGACACCAGACTAAGGGAAACATTACGAGCCGCCGAATCTACTATCAATACTCAAAATTCTTGGATGACAGGTTTTGGGACGATTTATGCAATAATTACAGTCGTTTTTGGAGTAATAACTATTATAATTTCCGTTCAATCAAGAGACGCAATCAATAAAGCAGATGAGGCCACAAATCGATTAATTGAGAGAACCGATTATTTCAATGATACAATTAATAATGAGATCACTGAGAAACTAGATGCATATGATGCTAAAGTAGAAAAAAGCTATATGAACAGTCTTTTTCGTAAGCTGACGAGTAACCTTCCTCAAACAAGGACATTAGGCTATGAAGAACTTAGCGCTTTGGAACGACGAAGGTTATCGGACGAACACATCATAAAATTATTTGATTTACTAAATATGCAACAGAGCAAGAAAGAGAGAGCAATTGTGGTAGAAATATTAATTGAAATGCATGACGCTCAAAATTCGCAATAATGAAAATTAGAGATTTTTTTAGATACTGGTCGAATGTTGATAAGGACGATTTGAGCCTAAAGATTACACTTTATTCATTTTATATAAAAAATGGGTTTTCTGATTTTTTAGTGCCGGCAAGTAACCTTATAATATCAACTGATCTTCCTCACAGAGAATTTGAGAAAATAACTTATAGCAGTTTACTCCAAAGCTTGAATGAGTCAACTTACATACTACATCTTATCAACTATCGGCCATTTGTAGAATCTCTTAACACTTCGAGAAAGAAAAATTACGTTGTAGATTATCTCAATCGGGAGGCAGATTATCTTCGTTTAAAAAAGGAAGATCTAAGTAATTCATTGTTATATCGCTCGACAACACCAAAGGAAGATTCAGATATTGGACCAAATTAGCTTTCCCTTTTTGACCCAAAAATGACTCCTGCACCCATCCAATTTCCGAATTGATGGATAAATAGTGGGCCTTCCTATTTTGTCCTGCTTAATTACCCATGAGGGTCTTTTTGATTTTATGAGAGAAAGCATTATGATGTCTCCACATTTACTTGGGCATTTCAAATAAGCCCATTTAACATAGGAATCTCTCCCTACCACATAAATGATATTATCCTTTAAGACATCGGGATTTGGATTATCTGCAATAATTTCAACTTTGTATTGAAATAAATTTGAAGTCCATAACATATCTCGAATGAGTTGATTAAGGGCAGATATTTCTTTCATAAAACCATATCGAGAAAAGGCTGCATGTCTCCACGACCCCAATAAGAATTATCCCCACAAATTCTGCAATGGTTATCTTCTTTATTGCCTGGATTGAGTTCCATACCTCTGTGAAAGAAGATAATTTTATGAGGAGAAAAGTCAAATTCATTAAAGCCAGTCATTCTATTCAAAAAAGAATTAATTGCCATGGACGCCAGCTGAGTTGTAAAAGTTACTACAGATGGAGCAGGGTTTCCTTCTCCAATTACATAAGCCTCCTTCTTTAGGCTTTCATATTGGTCAGGGTTGGACCGCTTGAGATTTTCCGCAATGGCAACATCTTGATTAATTACTTCCCGAGTTATCAAACAATCATTGCCCGGAAACAGATAAGTAAATCTACCTTGCAAGTCTTGTACTTCTGGCGGATTTGACTTGGTTACAGAAATGACTAACCCCATGTCAATAACCGGAACAAGATAAAAATAGGCAAAGCGGTTAAGAAGGGTTCTGCCAGCATGATCGTCCGTGCATCCGAATATTAAATCGCTAGTTTTCAAGTGCTCAATACTTTCTCTGGTAGACACCCAATCTTCAACGATAGAAACCAAAGTATTCAATCCAAAAGATTCTATGTGATGCTTCAATACAAGCACTTTTGGCATGCCGACATCACGAATTGACGAGCCATGTACTCTATTCAAATTGGTTATTTCTAATTTATCTTTATCAATCAAGCACAGCTCCCCTACTCCGAGTCTGGCCAACATAACAGCGGTGGCCGATCCTGTTGCACCCGCACCAACAATGCTAATTTTAAGTTTTGACAGATCTTGGTTAAGCGCTTTTCCAAATGCCAATGATTGTCGCTGAAATGCTTCATTGCTCAAATGGTTCTCGGTTCTCAATGGATAATCGAGCTTAAAACCCTTCCCAATTATTCTAAATTTTGAAATGGTATCATGGGTCAAATCATTTTTCCAAGCTCTTCCAATAAGTGAGCCATCGCCCATCATGATAAGACTTGCATAAGGTTTATCTCCACTGTTCCGATTAAACGCTAAATTGAAAAGATGATGCTCACCCTCATCGTCAACGGAAGAAAACTGTTTGTAATCTCCAAAGTGGTTATGAATTAAAACAACTGCAAAGCCTCTCGGTTCTGCTCGTTTTAGTGCTGCAACAAAATGATTATTATGCCAACTTACTTGGTAAGGCTCCGACGTGAGCAAATCTTGATTATCAAGGCAGATGACTTCTTTAGAAAGAAATCGCTCTTCGACCTTTGTTGAGCATCGACCACAAATAATAAAAGCCGCTCTCTCCTTTCCATCTTCCCGAACTAAATGTTTCTTCAACTTTTCATAGTGTGATTCGAGAAGTGTAAAAGTATAATTCATGATGCTGTTTCAAGTGCGTGCTGAACTTTTTTCAAATATGTGTAAATACCATCTTCACCACTTTTCCACTCTTCTGCCGGAAAATGGCGAGACCATCTTTGCCACGTTTTATTCTCAAAGTTAAGGTTAGTTTGCGTTTGCCGTGCCGGAATATTTGAGGGTGCCAATAAAATAGCTGGACTAAAATACCACATGTCAGGTCTATTATCGGGGTAGCCAGCGGGTATCAGAATCAAAAGGTCAGCTTGCTCGCAATTAAATTTGCCTTTGGGAAGGTTATAATTGCGAATGATTAAACCGTTGCCTGCTGGATCAATTTTTTCTTCAAAATGAAGCCCTTTTGAAATCAAATATTCTTGATCAAACTCTGGCAAAAACATTTCCTTCAGTCGTTGTTTTAGCCCCGGTAAAAAAATGTTCGCGACCTGGTTCCGCAAGGTCGACTTCTTGCCCATCCGCTATTTGCTGATCCGGCTCTGGACCGTTAACCTTCAACCAAACACCATAATTTGCAGGGGAACCCGCCAAAGTTTTAATCTGTGCGCCAGTGATAAACTGGTTATCGACATCATACGGTTTCTGATTAATCAGAATCTTGTACCTCTCTTGCTTTGCCATATTTATTTATTTTAGAAGTTATCCAACATTTCGTAATACTTTAAGCTTTGGTCTTTCATTTATCAAAAACCTGTTTTCAAATTCATTTTGATTAAGGTTAATTACTTTTGCTAATTCTGGAATTGAATATCCCAATTGATTTAAATGCAGCTTAATTACCTCGTTTAAAACATACGATTTCTCTTCTGGTAAAGGTATTGGTTCACTCTTACTCATACCTCTCTTTGAAAAATTGATTTGAAAATTTCTATACTGGTGTTCATCAACAGTATTCAGATGCTTGGCTCTGTAAACTAACGCCTTCATTGATACTCTCCAATATCTTTTAAGTTCGCCTATTTTTGAAAAATTAAGGTGCCTTAAGGAGTTTATTATTTCATCACGAGGCATTAGAAACTCTGAGGCGAATCGGTCAGCTTCCTCTTCGACATTTTCTGATATGGTAGGAATATCGAAATGCATTAGGATATGACCAAGCTCGTGGGCTAAAGAGAATCTTTGTCTGTCATTTGGCATTCTTTCGTTTAGAAAAACGATGTGAATACCCTTTTCGCTTACAGTGGAGAGTCCGTCAATTTTCTCATTGAACAAGTCAGTTTTTACAACCAATATTCCATTGTTCTCAAGTAAATTAATCATCGAAGGGATTGGGCCTCTTTCTAAGTTTAATAGAAAGCGGGTCTTCTTGGCAATCTCTTCGGGTGTGTCATCCTCAGGATTAAATGATTTGAACCTAAAATCTGGCAGTTCAATGGCTTCAGAAAGTGAATCAATATTTTGACGGAATATTTTAACTGTTGCCTCTACCTGCATCATTACCTTTTGAGGAATCATTACTCTTTTCCTATAATAGTAATGACTGACTGGAGCAGTTGGTGTCTTCTGAAAGAAAAACCTTGAGGGGTATTCTAATCTTTCGCACAATTTTTCAAAGACATCGGACGGAAGGCTTTGTTCACCTTTTTCTGCCTTTGATAACTTCCCTTGCGAAATTCCTATTTCCTCAGCCAAATCCGATTGAGATATACCCCTTGATTCTCGAGCCAATATCAACATGTGTGAATTTACATTATCGAGCATATCCGATTATTGCGCTTTATTTTTTTGGATGATATTTTCTTTAATCCGAATGATTGGCTTAACCTGTTCATCCTGAATTTGGATTGGCTTGATGCTGCCTTGCATGAGATGTTCGCTAATATCAAAGGTATAACTTACGTTTGTCGGTGAGGAGAAATATTGTAACTCCAATTTCTCTATGGAGCTCCAAAACTCATCTACCGAATAGACAACAAAAATTATATGCTTGTCTAGTTCTTGATTCTTAATTAGATCATCCTGATTTGTTTTAACATTTGAAACAGGAGATTTTTTGAAGAATAGAATATACTTATCATTTAGGATAGCAAGACTCCTCCTGGTATTTGTTAATGTTGGATAAAATCGAAATCTTCCGTCTTCACAATTCTTTTGAATACAATTAACGACCAGATTGTTCAACATATTCGATCGCGTTGTTGAATCGAAGTCTATAATTGGATAGCTAACTAATTGCTCAAATGCATCGGAAATACTTTTGCCAATTCTTTTGAAGACTTCGATGTTTTCATTTGACTCAAAATTTGCTGAATCAAAGGACCCCTTCTGATAAAACAGCTGTAATTGCTCAATTCTCATATCTTTAAATTGTATGGTAACAAATGTATATAAAATATTCCAATTCAAGTATAATTTGAGTATTAATTTAGTTCCAGATGCTATTTTGATATTTCGGAGCGTTTTCTAAAGTGACTTTCTATTTACCATTAGATGCATCTTCAACCTCATTTGCTGATAAATAGGTGATATCTGAACCCTTGAAACTCAAATAGGCATTAGAACATTGAATGTCAAGCACCTTTTCAATAATAACAAAGACAATTTAAAATACTCACGCTTTTGGATGAAACTGATCGAAAACATTTTTCAACCGTTCGTGTGAAGTGTGCATATACTGGGCTGTTGTCTCATAGGATTTGTGCCCCATCTGCATTTGTAAAGCTTTGATCGGTACATCACGGTTCATCGCGAGGGTTGCGAATGTGTGGCGCAGCATGTGCGCTCCTTTTTTGCGACTCTTGACTTTCTTCGCCATCTTTTCGATCCTGTTGTAAACCGCCTGGCGCGTCAGTTGGTTACCGAATGAATTCGGGAAAACCCAATTTGATTTATACCCGCGTAATGAAATTGCTTGCATAAATTTCAGGACTGAATCCCTGGTATAATCCGGCATGGCCACCTCACGTTCATGACCTCCTTTGGTTATCCGGAGCTTAAAAAAACCAGTGCCGGCATCTTCAAAATAGTCTGTGGTTTTTAAGTTGCACAGTTCAATTGTCCGGATACCGGTACCTACTAAAACATCGAGCATTGTCACATCCTGGACCTTGATGGAGTTATCCTCGTCTATCAATTTATAAAGTAGGTTTAATTCCCGCTGGACCAGGAACACAGGAAGAAGGTCTTTCTCTTTTAAAGTTTCAACATGTAGGCAGGGATTTACTGGAAGCCCCCTCCTATCCACCATCCAATTGTAAAACGCGCGGATGATAACGATATGATGATTGGTACTGATTTCTTTATTCGTTTCCAACAGAAAGATCAAGTAGTCACGGATGTCCTGAAAAGTAACGTCTTTAATTTCAATGCTCTTGTTGTGAAAGAAATTATGAAAAGCATAAAGCACCCGGCTGTATTCCTCGATGGTCCTAATGGCAAACTTCTTCGTCTTTAACCTTACAATATAGAATAGGAGTTCTTCCATGTGTTCTTTAAATCATTCTGGCTTGCATGTCCAAATTACCAAAAGGTTTAGACTTCCTGATGGTTGGTTCGAAAAGGAATTTGAATTATGATGACCAAATCAGAGTTTCGGCAAAAACTTGAAATAAAGGCCTCCTAGCATAAAACGGTTAAGGGAAAGGTACGGGTTGGAGACAACGGTTGAAATGTAGGAAGGTTTGATCAATGCTTTGGGCCAATTAAAAAAATCATCCATCTTGTTTAAAATTATTTCTGAATTGATCTTTATGCCGTGAACAAAGAAGCTCAAAGAATTTGGGACGATGGTCATTTTGTAATGGCTATCGAGTATTACGGCTTTAAAATAAGTCTTTATTCAGTAGGCCACGAATTTTATGAGGTTTACTATCATCCTGATTTGAATCGCATTGAAGAAATCAGAAAGGCAACTAAAGCTGACCTGGCAAAGTATTTGAATCGGATTGAATTATCTATCTAGTCGCCCGCCAAAAAATCAAGAGCATCTTTCTTCGAATCAAAAATCATAATATCATTTTTCTCCAAGATGTTATGCCCCTGAATAATACCTTTCTTTGGCAAGCTCACACCAATCGCAGCCTGACGTTCCAATAAGTATGAACCTAATCGGTCGCTATTAAAATACTCCATGACCTTTGGTGTCAAAAAGCTTTTTTGATTGAATATTGCGAGGACGCGTTGCCTCTTGTTTTCTGCCCTTATTAATTTTCTCACTTGGACAAGAAGTTCAATCATCCGATCCTCATTGCAATCACTGTAATCAATTACAATGATCTCCTTATTATTGACTGACTCCCTGCTTATCCCTTTCATCCCTCTAATTCTATAATGGCTTGAACAAATCGCTAGCACGTGATATTATTCGTTTCGTGGGGCGGCTCCTACTCCCCTACTTTACTGCGGGTTTTTCCAGTACAATAGTCTGATAATCTTCAAAGTCTTTCTGGCTTAAACTCTGTTTTAAGTACTCTTCTAACCCAACATCATTTTTTTCCATGACATACCTGGTGAAGGACAGAATACTCTTTGATTTTTCAAATCCTTTAAGTTGCATTGCGCTTTTAATAGGGTCTTCTAAGCCCTCAATCCATTCACTCCAATCTTCAATAGTTGGTTCAAATTTTCTGGCTTCCTGATGATATCTATAAGTAGCATTTCCGACCATAAACATCAATTCATGAAAGCGCCTATCTTCAGGCAGGCATCCTGCCAGAAATTTAGCCTGCGCTTTATTTCGTTCTTCATCGGGATGGGTCATAACTTTTCAGAGCAAATGGTAAGGTCTCACAAACCTTACTGAACAAATTTAAGGAAACTATTTTTCTAAGGTCCATTTCGGAGCAAACGCTTTTTCATTAGTTCGGCAGCGGTAAAATATCTGAACCCGTTTAGTGTCTGCATGATCTGATCGATCTCGCTAAAATCTTTTTGGACATGCAATTTGCACTTACCCTTTCTTCCGAGTTTGTCCCTGATTTTTTTCAGGTAGGTACATTGCTTGGCAAGCAAAATCATCGAGTCGTCTAAATCTATCCGCGTGTAAATCCATAATCCAAGAAGCCATGCTGGAATTGCCAGTAAGATTTCATACCATTTCATATATCAAATCCCTTTTCCTGCCATTGCCTCACTGCCTTTAATAATGCGGTATTTCATTCCGCTTGCCCCCGCAAGTTGGGTAGCGTATTCTGACTTTGCTTTGACGACCGAATCATCTATCATGTTATCTCCCTTTACTTCGAGAATCAAGTACTCGTCTGTGCCATCGGAGGATTTTAGCTTAACCAAAAAATCAGGATAATAGCTTCTTACGGTGTGTAATTCGGGATCTATATAATTGATAACAAAATCCGATTGGCCATGGGTGAACATTCCTGTGAACCATACCTTTTCGATTTTTTCATCTTGAAGTAGTGTCCAGAATATTCTGCTTTCTGGATTGCTATCGAAGCAGTAGTTATCCAAATGGAATGATTTGTCTTTAAAGCCTGAATATGCTGCATCTGTGAGGCTGGCTGTGAGTTCCTTTTTTGCTTTCACTCTGTAGCAATCTCCGTCTTTAGGTTCCTTGACCAGTTCGATTTCGATTGGTTCTACTTTTGAGTATTCTTCGATTGTGTATAATTCCCCAAAAAGTTTTGGAATTATCCAATCGTAGAGAATTTCGTTGTGTTCGTTTACCAATTTTAGTATAGCCTCCAGTCCCTCATTAGATGTTTCCAAGATTTGGTCTATCCGAAGAGGAGACTCGTTGAGGTAACGCGAAATTTCTGCTATTAATGTGAGATCAGAGTAGTCACGATTTTCTTGTATATGCGTGAAATCACGCTCACCAATTTTTTTTGACAAGTTGGTAATATTTCTATCCGTCCTGATTGTTTTGTACTTCTCTAGTTCAATGCTTTTAAGGTCTAGATCAAGCGCTGATTTTAGTGCTTTAGCTTTCAGTTGATGGAGCTTACTAACTCTTTTTAGTTTGATTTTTATTGGGGGTGGAACTAAGCGTACCTCGACAACTTCGGAATTATCACCTGCATCCGTGAGATCATCTACCGATAAGCGGAAATTTTCTTTTAACTCATCATTAAGAATAGCGAGATTTTCTTTTGATAGGAATACCAAGCCCGTTTCTTGAACATCCCCGATTTGGCGAAGGCAGCGCATAGTGGCCTGAAGAACAAAGATTTTTGACTTAGGCTCACGATGTAAACCCACTGCAAACAGAGAGCGACAATTCCAGCCTTCCTTACCTTTATTAACTAACAAAATGAACTGCTTTTCAGAACCTGGTGTGTCTAAATTTTTGAACTCCCGTAGATCGTCATTGGAAGTAAGTTTAGGATCTCCAACGTTGACCAATATTTTATTGGTTGAAATGTTTAGTTCTAAAAGAACATCTTCGACAGCAGGCCGAAGCTCTTTTTCCAATTCTTCAATTGAAGAAGCGAAGAAAGCCATTTTGGGCAAGCAACTTTCATAACGTTTGCCATTGCAGGCTTCCCAAAACTCGCCAATGGCTGTTCGGATGAAAGCACGGGTTTGTTTTTTTACATTACTGAAATCACTGATCTTGACTTTTTTGAGATATCTATTATTTATTGCATCGGTTAATCCATAAGCGTACACTACTTCTGGGAGGAGGCGATTCCCGACATAAGGAGTGCCGGTATAGTTATAACACCCAACTACTAAGGTGCCTGCCTCCCTTAAGTTTGCTGCCAATTCATTTATGGTAACACGCAAACTCGTAGCCGTATTTTTTAGGCCAAAGTCTGCAGCTAACTGACTGCCAAATACGTGGTGAGCTTCATCTACATAGATTCCCAACTGTGTGAGGCGTGTAAGCTTTGCAAAACGCTGATTTGTAATTAGGTCTTGCTCAGTGTTTATATCAAAGCCATAAAGGTCTTCAAAGTCTTTATTGAGACTCTTTGCCTTGTATGTTTTTGAATAGTCTTCGAAGAGTTCTTGACTGGGTGTTTTCTCTGCATGTTGTTTTTTAAGAATTATCTTTTGAGTGTTGGAAATGACAATGTTGAATTGTGATTGCTCAATGGCATTTAGAGCGTCCCCACTTTCATCGAGGAAGTAGAATTTTAGATTTGTTTCGAGCCAATTGACGTACTCTGGAGGAATGACCTTTGATTTGTCAAATGTTAGGATTTCTTTAAGAGATTGTAAAACGGTTTTATCAGGAGCAAATACAAGTGCGTTGTGGCAGTATTGTTCTGACTTGGGAAATTTATTTGCGAGGAGGAACTCATAGAAAATCGAAGTAGCCATTAATACCGTTTTTCCTAAACCCATCGTAAGAGCAAAGATGAAGTTGGGGTAACTTTGAGCAAAGAGTTTGATTTGGTCAAATACCGCTTTGAATACTTTTTTCTCATCCGAGTTTGCTGTTTCTAAGGGACCAAATATACTTGCTTGGCCAGTTTTGGAAATACCCGCATCTGGACGATTTTGGAATTTGCCCTCTTTATTATACCACTCTTCGAAGATCTGATGTAAATGCTTGTTCTCGCAAAACTCTTTTAGGAAAATATAAATTTCCAGAGCTTCAAATTGAGGTTTTCGCAGAAAAGTGGTTGGGTTATCTGGGTCGTTAAAATTTAAAAATTTCCGGCTTAACGTATTGTAAGATAACAGAATTTTTTTGCGCTCCTGATTGTAGAATGCCCTTAGATAAACGTAAAAAGGGAACTCAATTTCGTTTGATATTTTCTTCTTAGCCATTGACATCGATTTCCAAGGATTCACTTAACAGGTCAGTTATTTTTATTCGGATTGTGCCGGCATCTTTCGGTACTTCATACTCTCCTTTTACCAACTCTTCTCTATCAGGGACATCTACAATTTTGGGCTCGAATACAGCCCCGTCATAATTGAAATCTAACATTACTGATTCAACAAGTTCCCTCCAATCGACAACATTGCTTTTGCTGAGCGAAAGCTTTTGCAGTAGATTCATTGGGTAAAACTTCTCGATCTTTAGCTTACCTCCTTTAACCACAACTTTAGCTTCCGAATCCCTTTTAAATTCAAGCTTAGCGTTGTCTTTGAGAATGTCAACAACTTGGATGTCTAATTTGTATGGCATTTGCTTTTGGAGACTTGCCGCTAAATCAGGCTCATGACCCATACAAACCAATAAAAGATGTTCAACTGCTTTGCCGGGATTTTCTTCATTACGTTTTTCGAGAACTTTGTAATCGAAACCAGTAATCAATTCATTTAAATCAGCTCGCGTTGCGATACGGTTAATTGGCATGATTTTTACCATCTTTCCGTCTTTTTCTCCATCATATATTGAATTATTAGGAAGAGGCTGAATTTCAAGTGCTTTAAGTAAGACCTCTTTAGCTTGGGCTGGATTACGAAAAACATCATAATGATTCACATTAAAGACTTGAAATCCAGTATAGAATTTTGTGATCTTTTCTGAACCCTCTTCTGACTCAAAATCAATTTCAGGTGATCTTGCATTTAATTCATTAGCTGTGTTAATTAATCTTTTTGCAGTAATTTGAATTGCACCTAAATTGATATCTGCGCCTATGAATTTGCGGCCAAGTCTCATTGCAACAGATTGGGTTGTCCCCGAACCCATGAAACAATCAAAGACTAAACCGCCTGGCTCCGAGGAGGCCCTAATTATTCTTTCAATAAGTTCTTCAGGTTTTTGTGTTGGGTATCTTAAATTCTCCACCTTATCTGCTGGCTGCAACATTGCAATCCTCCAAACATCGTCTAGACGCTTTTCATAAGACATTCTATACATTACGTTGCCAGCTTCATCACGAGCATTTATTGCTTTACCATCCACGAACTTCCTTACTAGTTGTTTAACAGGTTCTTTGCGCTTTTCATACTGATTTTTAAAAATAACGAGAGCATTATTTTTAGCGTAAGAGATTATTTTATCGGAGGCCCTCGGAAAGCACTTAGAATTTGGAGCCATCTTATTATAATAATTCCAAGTAATCTCATTGATAAAATTACTGGAGCCAAAAAGCTCGTCAAGAATCAACCTTATATGGTGAGATTTGTGATAATCTGTATGAACGTAAATGCTGCCATGATCACTGAGTAACTCCCGAATTAAGATGAGTCTTTCATAAATAAACTGAAGGTATTCATCATTATTCCAAATGTCAGAATACTGCTTTTCCTCAAAACTTGAAATATCATTTGATATGTTTTTCGACTTTAACGTAATTGTTTTCTTGTAATCAACTCTGGAATCAAAAGGCGGATCAATATAAACTAAGTCAACCTGACCACGATAGGTTTTTAAAAGATGGCTCATTACTTGAAGATTGTCGCCCCAAAAGATTTTATTGATCCACCCATCTATCTCTTGACCATGTTGTTCTTTCAATTGGGCAGGGTAAAATTGTGTTGAATTGAAAGGTCGTTTTCCTTTCCATTGGAGCATGGGGTAGCCCTTGATAGGTTCGAACTTGAACCTTTCAACACTTTCAATTTTCTGTTCCGCTTTTAAACCTAAAGTTTCATTTTTTGCCATAACTATTTACTTGTATTGTTTGGGATTGCAGTGGTAGCGCATATCACAGCTTCCACATTGCTTTTCTGATTTTACCACTTTTGACATATTAAAATCTTTGCTCTCAATTTTATTAACCACCTCATCGAAGGAATTTATTGTCTCTGTAATCTCGTTGGATTTATAGGGGAAGGTAATGTAAGGACTTCCTGCATCTTCTTTCGGGAAGTACAAATGCATCTTTGAAACTTTGTTGCCAGTGCGCTCCTCCACGAGGTGAGCATATACTTCTAACTGCCTCTGGTATCGTTCCAAAACCTGTTGGTCTTTTGGCTCATTTGTGTTTACATCCAGCTTATCACCTGATTTAAAGTCAATCAACTCAACTGTATTATTTTCGCCACGGATTAGGTCGATTGTTCCTTTCAGTATGTAGTCTTCTTTCACCAAGGAGACATCGACCTCTGCTTCCTTTATCCTATCCCATTGATGTCGATTGTTATCTCTATATCTTAGAACCTGTTCTAAAAGCGATTTGATCTGGCCTTCCTGCAAGTAGGCACGCTGCTGTTTTGAAAGTAAGAAGTAGTTGTTATTGTACCAGGTACTTATGTTTTCATCTGTGAGCGTTGACTCTTGGCCGCGAAGAACTGCCTTATGGATGTCTTCAATTGTTTGGTGTAATAAACTGCCGCCTAACACACCGCCTGTTCTAACTTCAACAAATTCCAACTCTTTATAAAACTTGTATTGCAGGGGACAATTTTCGTAAAGCAAGATGTGCGAGGTAAATGAATACTCATGCTTTAGGTTAACCGGCTTTACATTTTCGAAGGACAACTTCGATAGATCAAATGAAGGGCTGTTCCAGGCTGGAAGCGGGTTGTAAACCTTTTCAAAATACTTTGATGGGTTGCGCCCTTGCCCTGTTTGTTCTTTGGCTGTAAGAACAAGCAAATTCTGAGGTCGCGAAAATGCTGTGTAAAATAGGCGGTGAAAATCAAAATACTTTGTTCTCTCAATTGGCTCGAATGGTTTTTTGTGATAAAACTGTGTCTGTAGCACTACGTCAGTTTCATCGTGCTGTTTGCGTGGAACCAGATTAAGAGACCCAACTATTACGATAGGGAACTCCAGACCTTTTGACTGGTGAATAGTCATAAATGAAACACAGCCCGAAGGTGCGAACTCATCAAAATCTTCATACTCTTCAATACCTCCATCAATGATGTACCGCAGATATTGATTGAATAGATTTTGAAGATGCTTCTGGATGTTCTTAGGAGTAAGAACGCTAACGTTATAGAGATATTCGTATTTGAATAACAGCTTTGAGAGTAGCGCAATATTGTACGCAGCTCTTAGGTTTGTCTTTTTATCGTTGAGATCAGTCTGTAGATGCTGAGCAAACATTGGATACTCTAGGAGTTGGTAGAGTAGTGCGGCAAATCCATAGTTAGTATTCTTCGTCAGTGTTAAGTGCTCCTTTGATTTTGTGCGAACGTATTGCAAAAGAGATTCATGTTTTTTGGAATCACTTCTTAATTCGTCTGCGAACCGATTTTTAAAGGAGTTATAAGTATCCCATACAGCTAAGTGAGCATCTTCATTCCACTTTAAGTCTTCAAATAGATTTGGGAAAATAAAGACCAATGCTCCTAAGAGAAGTTGAACTTCATCGCGTTCAAAAAACAAAGCAGAGCGTGGTGAGAAGACTGGAATTCCTTTTTCCTCCAGATAGTTTGCCAAGGCAATAACATTGTCGTTTTTAACGGACTTGAAAAGGAATGCGATTTGATTGTAATCAGTCAGTTTACCTGAAGATTCGAGATTCTTGATGAACTGATAGACTGTTTCATTATAATCTTCCCAGTCTCCTTCAGAGCTAAGTTTTATGACTGTGGGGACCTTGGGGAACTTCTCATCGCGTGGTTTGATGGTTTTGTCGAAACGGAAAGTTGTATTGCCTTCTTTCCAATCGCAGGTAGTCATCCATGTGTTATAGAAATTGATGATGTCTGGATGTGAGCGGTAGTTGGTATCGAGAATGAGTTCTTTGCATACACCTTTTTTGAAATTCTTGGGAAATTCTAATATGTTGCGAATGCTAGCCCCACGAAAACGGTATAGACCCTGATCGTCATCCCCCACCACGCAGAAGTTGTTATTATGTTGTGTGAGTATTAATAGAATCTTTTCCTGAATTGTATTTGTGTCCTGGTACTCGTCAATCATGAAGTACTGAATACTGTCTTGTATTTTCTTTAGTACTTGAGGTTGTGTCTGGAGTAGATATAAGGTTTCTGATTGAATCGTTGAGAAATCGAGTGCGTTTTCATCAGCAAGCTGCTGCTGGTAGATTTCATAGAAATGGCCAATCGCTTTAACACCTGGATCTTCAGCTTTTTTCAAGTTCTCCACCTCTAGGCATTCCTCACTTACTTTGCTTAGATAGGAGATGAGTGTATCAGCCTTCACCCATCGATTTAATTTATGATCACCTAAGAGTAAGTCAGCATTTTCAACTTTTAGGTAGCTATTGATATTTCTAAAGACAAGGTACTTCTGATCGAAGCTGTCCAAAAGTCGGTAACTTCTTTTTAGTCGAGTGAACTCTCTGTTCTCTTCGAGAAACCTTAGAAAAATTGAATGAAGTGTACCGATGTACATTTCATTAAGATTGACTTTCAGATTTAGTTCGAGGAAACGATTTGAAACGCGCGTAATGAGTTCTTTAGCGGCTTTTTCTGTGAAGGTAGCCACTAATATTTTTTCCGGAGCATTGCCTTTTAAAACGAGGTAAACGATTCTCTCAACAAGTGTAAACGTTTTACCTGAGCCAGGGCCAGCAATTATCAAAAGAGGACCTTCAGTTGTAATGATGGCTTCCTTTTGGTTGGCGTTGGCTTTACAGTTGGCTAGATGCTCTGATAAGGTCATTCAGATGAGAGTTTATGATACTTATCGAGAACTTTTGAAACGTCATTGCCTAGAAGATGGGTATAGCTTGTCAAAGGGAAATTTGCTTCTAAATATAGATGAAAGCGCGCGAAATTCTCCCTTTTTGGAATGGTTTGACCCATAGGATAATCTCCTAGGCTAAAATAGGGTGGCAAAGATGTATTTCCGTAAATTTATTGTTGAGCCCATCTGTCTGCGGAATGTGTCTGCCGGATGGGCTTTTGCCTACAGAAATATTAGACAGATAGAGAACTATGAATAGTTATTAATTCATGATTTATGGGGCATGAAAGAGTTAGGTGCACTTCCGAAAACAAGGGCTTGGAAAATTGTTGTTGAACAGATAGCCTCGTTCACCCAACTCAGCCTAATAGCAGTGCCATAATCTGGCTAAAATTTCAATGTTCATTGGGGGTTTTTCCAGATTAGTCGATGAGAAATCATTTCCGGCTTAGTATGTTCTTGAAGGACTACCAGGGCGCGTAAAGCTTTCCCCAGGCCCTCGAAATTCCATTGAGTAATTCCAGATTCTTGTTGGGCCCTTGTTTTGTTGTTGGCAAGCTGCTGCAGCTCTAAGAAGATCTCCGGGAATTGGTCAATCTCTTTCGTAAGAACTTCAACCTGAAAGTTATACTGGCTGTGATCGATGAAGTGTGTACTTGCCATTTTAGTTTGACTCGACAGAAAGTTTTGTTTGCATCAGCGCAAAAAGTTCTTCATGTTTTGTGGGTGTATTCATCCAACGGATTATAATATGGTCGTTCTTTTCATTCTTTAGGTTAATCTTTAATGCAACACGGAAGATCCATTGAAAGAACCAACCAAAGAGAAGGAAATATTCAACTATACTCCAAATAGCGTTTCGTGTTTGTTGGGCTTGAACCGGTTTATAATTCCAATTAAAAAAGAATTGATAGAAAGCAATAAGCTCCTTCCGATCGACCGCTATCACATGAATGAATTTTGATTTAAAGTCGAAATGGTTTCCCTGGTGGGAAGTTTGAAAATATTGTTTGAGGTATTTGTATGCGGTTGCTGCTTGGAAATCAAAAAAATATTCTGTTACCTCTGCAGTAACAAACTCCCGGTCCCCAAATTTTGCAAAACAAGTTCTATGGTTGCCGCCTCCAATGATATAATTGTCACCGTACCTACTAAAAGAAACAACATCGTCAGAGTCATCGGGGTTGTCGAATGCCTGGTAAGCGTGATCCGGGCTTAATATTTTGTTGCGACTTAGATTCAAAAGCATTTCGATCCATGATCGATTTGAATAATTGCAATGGTAAGTACCGATAACATTTTTCAAAGGCACTTGTTGAACGGTCGTTGTGTTTTCTCTATAATGGTAAAACTGCAGATCCTCAACTTCCTCCATGGGAATAACTCTTTCCCAGGCCCATTCGGGAACTTGATTTAACCCTGTCTTTTGTTTGAACTCAATCAATTCGTCAATGGTCAAATTCGGCTTCATAGATTTATGGTTTGAAAAAAAGAAATGCGATAAATGCGCAAACAACTAATAAGGAAATAGTAAGAAATATTAAGCGGGACCTCTTTATCTCGTTTTTGTTAATCGTTTGAATTTGCTCGAGTGTATTATCCATCGCATCGATGGTGTCTTTGATTAGAAGGTCTGCAATTGATTTTTTACTGATCGTAAAATCACACTCGGAATTAGAGCAACCAAAGGTAGCGCCCTTATCTGAAATTTTTCCTTTATGGCACCGAGGGCAATCTCCAATTACATTCGTAAAGCTCATATCTCAATCGTGGGACCGTTATTCATTAATTCAGGATTCTTTCTCACAATGCTTTTAATCTCCTGAATTATCGAATAGCTTTTGATTCGTTCATCTTTTTCTTTTTCATACCAGGTAATCCAGTGCTCAAGCGTTTCAGTAGGGCGACCATCTTTATCCCTGCAGTAGATCCCGGTGCCGGCATTATAGAAAGCCTTTAAACCATCGATACCAAAGATGTAATTCGGTTGCCCATCTGCACCGCACTGGATCCTTACCCAATCAGCATTCATGGGCAAGGGAAATGTAAGAGGGTTACCAAATGTTTTAAACTTTGTTTCCATTGCTGTACTTAGGTAAAGTATTACGACAACAGTTTAGCAACAACCTGAATAACCACAAGAAATAGAATAATCTTCCAGATCAAACGATTTGATAGGATCCTAACTATTCCCTTAGCGAAACCTTGTTGGCGTTGTCTTTCTAAGTAGTCGCTCATAACTATTCATTTATAATTTGAACTGATAAACTGAATTCTCTAATGGAGTCTGCAACAACCCTGCCCCGTTGCCAAGGCCAGGCGCTTGTGTACTTACCTGCGAAAGAACTTATATGAGAAAGCAAAACCTTTATCTGAATGGGGTTTAGCTGTCCCTCATGTTTAGAGAGCGTGGCATACGCCCGAACGTGCGCTGTTGGGCGCGTTTGTGTCTTAGAAAATTCAGACACGTAGTTTACAAATATCTCGTTCATAATTTCGTTGGCGTTCACATTCCAATTTGTACGTCCTTACTTTTCACTGTTTCTTTTTTAACTGACTTGTCGAGTTCCTGCTTTGGTGGTGTTTTCATCATTTCATTAATTTTTTCCTCACCAATCCCTAACATACTTTTCAGGTTCCCTACCAGGTTAGTTAACGCCTGATTGAGTTGGGTAACTTTCAAGGACAAGTCTTTATTCTCCTTCTTGGTAGCAATAAGCTCTTGATGTTGTTGCTGCAATCTTTCGCGTAACGTCTTTGCTTCCTTTGCTGCCAATTCAGTTGAATAGGTTGCGCCACCTTTCAATAAATTTTCTGCCTCAAGAGATATGTGAATTTGATGACCCTTCTCCCCTACTAGGCGCTCAGCGAAGCTTCTATCTTTTACAAAGTGGTTGTGATTCAAAATATAAAGCTCTTTCAAATGCTTTTCTAAAACTTTCTGATCACTCTTACCGAAAATTCCACCTTTATTGCTCTCTGCATAGTACTCCTGAAAGACTTTTTTGAATTCAGGGTTAGACACCTTGCCTTCGTACTCCTTGAAAAGTTTATCATGAATATCTTTTTCCGCGTTGCTTCGGGCAACAACAAAATTTCTGACCGTTTGAAAATCCTCGGTAGCGGTAAGCCCGGTGTATCCAGTTTTATAAATTTCCTCTTGTGTTTTATCCATATTGGTTTTTGTTTTTACAATTTTGTTTGATTCGATCAGTGAAAGCTCATCAGTAATTTGATGGTGACGCTCATTCGTAATTGATTTCCATTTCGTTGCTTGAAAATCAGGTTCAAATCCGTCTTTCGTTTGTTTCATTTCAAGGTCCTGAGTCATATAGAATTGACCATGCACGTCAGCCGCTATCCAGATTTTAGCAAACTCTCCTGCGTGTTCACCTTTGTATTTCTCTAACGTTACAAATTCTTTTTCCATGGTTGCTTTTGCCTTTACAATGTTACTCAAACCAAGAAGATAACTTGGGGAGCTGCAGCTCAGGCCTCTCCGGGAGCGGACCAGGTGCTTTAAGTTATCTTTAACCTGTCCAGGATTCCACCTCGAGCGCTGACCAGGCTCGATTGAAGTTATCTTTAACTTTTAACTCCCAAGTGTTTAAACAACTTCAAAAGCTCATCAGGCTCCCATGCCGATGGGTCGTTTAATCTCCTGTGTAGGCTTTGCCTGGACATGCCGATTGATTTTGCAATGTGATCAATGTTCTGACCAGAAAGGCGAATCAATTTGTTTGCATCTGTCCGGGTTTCAAGAAACTCCCTGGTTCTCCGAACCGGTTCTTTTTTAACAATATCCTGTACTTCTTGTAGTTCCTGTAACATTTTAGCCATTTTCAAATTTACCGCAATTTCTTCGATTCCTGGGTCGGAATACGCCTAATTGTAAAGGCCACTTTTGGCCGGCTGGTATTCCCCATAAACCAGGTCTGTTCATCTCCGTAACTCTGGTAATCCCAAATCTTAAGCTCCCGTATTGAATCCACCTCCGTAAACTCATCGGTCGCAGGATTAAGAGAAAGAAATTTTCCCTGTTCTGTGTACAACGCGTAAAGGCTGCCGGTAACTCGTCCACCCTCAAAACCTGAATGGTCCAGCTCGGGCACATCAGAAAAAATTTTCTTTAACCAATGAATTAGGTTCATGCTTCCAAAAGTTCGGAAAGTACCGTCCCTTGCCTTTTAACAGGAGTCTTTTGAAACGAGAGTTTTTTCAAAGCAAAAAGGTGCTTTTCTTTTATGCTCTCAACTTCAAAATATTCCTTAATAGCTTCTTTAATATTCTCAAGGGAATTATTCAATGTATCAACTTGACCTATTAAAGTTCTTGTCTCGTTCTTCAATTTCTCAATTTGTTTGAGGTTATCAAAGTACTCATAAGATGCCTTCATTACAGCTTCACTATTTGCACTTGTACTGTAAACAGCTCTAAGCTTTTGCAACATCGTCCTATCTTCGTTATCGAGTTTCTTTATCCAAATATTTTTCGCTTTTTTATTGGGCATCATAAGATTTCAATTCAATGGTTAATGGATTCTATTGACTCTAAAAAGGGATCGCTCAGCTTGCAATACCTCTGCAGTTTTCACTCTCCCCTTAAAGTCTCCTGCTTGAAAAGCCTTCAAAATTTCTTTAGCTTTTTTTTTTGAATCGCTTTCGCGTTGAGCTTTAAGTTCGTAGAAAGTTTTCCCGTCTTGTTTAATGGTCGTTTCATTCAGGACAAAACAAATTCCGCTCGAACTCTCATCTTCAACGTCAGTAAGTACTTCGGTCACTGTTGTCTTACTGTGGACATAAAAAGAGGCGTGGTGGTCAATCAATCTGAAACCATTGTCGTTATCAATGTAAAAGAAAAGTCTCCCGGAATCTTCATCAATCGCTAGCCCAAACCGATTCGTTAATAAACTGAATCTTTGCACAAACCCAACAGACAAGTAGATCCTTCCTGAGTGTGGTGCTACGGTGATCACCTGGTCGCCATCGGCAACCGGCTTTCTTCCTCTCCTACCTTGCCGCTTCAAGGTCCGAGAGTCAAATAGTTTAAGTTTCATTTTCGTTGCAGAATTTTTAGTTGTCATCTTCTTCTTTGTCTAAGCCCTGGGCGTAATTCAAAAACTGTTGAAGCTCATTGGTCAGTTTATTTGAATCGATTACAATGGACTTCTTTTTATACTCATCAGTAATGAAATACACGTAGGCCTTCACTTCCATTTTTTTATTTTCAAGAATGTCAAAACATACTAACCTATCGATGTGGTCAAGTTTTGAAAATTCGCTGTCTGGATTTAGTAACATCTTCAATCGTTTCTCGTAAGTCATAGCCTAATGTTAAAAGTCAACTCAGCCTCGCAAGGATCCACCCGATGTAAACTTTCGCCAAGCAAAGGATTAGGAGAACATTTGTGAAGTGCTAACACCCCGTTATGTAACCGGTACAAAACCTTCAAAACTCCTTCTTGGCTTTCAGCTTCGGCCAGCTTCTCCGCCCTCTTTAAGAGAAAATTCTTTCGTGGGTCAATAAGAAAAGGCTTCGCATTTGGTTGCGTCTTAGCCTTTTGGCAATTATCTTTGTTCATAATAATGGGATTATATCGTTGCAGATATTTGTTTCATTAATAAGCAGGGGGCCGCAATCCCCCTGTTTCTATTTAAGGCTAACCAGCCTTCTCTTTGGTGTCGAGTAACCTGACCATATTACCGTCAAGTACAATTTTCACGCGTTGTTGCTTCACCCCTCCTTTGTCCTCGAAGTGTTCAGTTTTCTTTCTCCCCTCTACATAGATCAAAGAGCCCTTGGTAAGAAACTTTAGTACACCACTCTCACCCCACAAAACGCACTCGTGCCATTCAGTTTCCGATTTCTTCTCACCTTCCTTCCCCGTCCAGACTTCCTCCGTGGCCAAACTGAATTCAGTAACAGTTTTATCACCTGCTACTTTCTTGGTTTCAGCATCTTTTCCGAGGCGTCCGATCAGCATAACTTTGTTTAATGTTGACATACTTTTTTTGGTTTAAATTGATATTTGTTTTTAACTGATTTGTAAAGTACGAAATAAAAGTACGGGCTTTGTCCGTTTTTTGCAACACTGTGACCGTTTTTTTTTACACTTCGTTTTTACCAAAAAGATAACTTGGGGAGCTGCAGCTCAGGATCCTCCGGGCGCGGACCAGGTGCTTTAAGATAACTTGAAGTGTGCCGGTGGTGCCAGGCCTGGCCAGTGATCAGCCTTGTCAAGATAACCCTGAACCTTTCTCGCAAAAGCCTATTTGGGGTGTAGTGACTCCCGGGCGTTTGGCGGCCTCGAAGGAAAAATTTTATGGGGTTTTGGGTTGGAAATTTTTACTGCGATGGCCAAGGTGGTGGCATGTGTGATCCCGGGAGACTAGCGGAACGAAGCGTAGGGGAAATCAAAAATTAAACCTCCATATCAGAGAATGATTCTTTGTTCGTGATTTATTGCAATAAGGATAGAAGGGATTTAGCTATGCAATGACGGAAGCGTAGCGCACTCCCGAATAGCCTGGGCCGTTAGGCATTGCCCAACCTTTGAAATCTTATCGAGTTTTTATCACCAAATTTTTCTACAAGCTGCAAAAAAAACACTTCATGGTACTGGACCTTCAAAAGCATTTGCACTCTAAATTCAATTAAATCTTTAGCTACTCTTTTCTCGAATTTCATTAACGGAAAATATTGTTCTTCTTCGTCAAGCTGTTCACTTAACTGATTTTTCATAAAACTTTCTTCGAGAAAAAAATTTATTGCATTCAACTGTTTCCAAACTTCTTTAACTTTTTGGACCTGACTAATAATCGAGAACCCAATTTTTTCTCCCTGCAGCAACGTCAATTTAAAATTGAAATCATTTTTTGAAAAAAGAAAAAAGACATAGCGCAATAAAAATTCTACGTCTCCTTGATGGTTAGAAATTGGAAAAGTTCTTGTGTTAAATTTTAAATCAATAAATGTCGCTTCAATTTTTTCAAACAACTCGTTGTCACTTTGCGGGTGACAAATAAGAAATAAATGATCACCTGATTTTGAATCGAGCGAAAACAACGGCCATGTTTTGGGATTGCATGTTATAAAAATGGCCTGTGTTTGCGGGAGTATGTGGGAGGTAAACAGGCCATTTGTATTTGAGTTTCGGAACACAATACTTTCGCTGTCCCACTCTACCACATTGTCATATCTAACAAACGTTCTTCCATCAAAAATACATAGAGGCAATTTGTACCGGATTGCTTCGGAATTGGATTTGAAAATACGGTTGGCAAATTGTGGAAGTGAATACCACTCCCCTTGACCGTTGTCTATTGGTACAAGCCCTATGCTTCTATTTAACAAAACTTTGGTGTCAGTTTCCTCGGTTATGTTGTTATTAGAAAATTCTGAGGGAGTAGATGAAATATGTTCAACAAGATTCAACAAGGAACTTAGCGAATCGGATGTGTGATAAAGATTGATCAGGCTAAGTTTTTCTACAGTCTGTAAAGAACGGTGAGAAAATATTGAATGGTCCTCACGGCCAGGTTCGCGAAAAACAAAATAGATATCTTCGTTGGAATGTTGATACGTATTAAATGCCTCGGATTTAGAAATAAGAGAGAAACCGAAAAAAGAAAAGATTTTCGAAATCGGTAGTTGAGATATTTTCGCCCGGGCTATTGACATTTTATGTTTAATTAAGCGGACTCCGATTCAGCCGGCATATATGGGGCAATGTAATCCCTTATTTCATTTTGAACTTTTATGAAGTTATCAGCTAATATCTTCTTCATTGTCCTATCTACAAGAGAGGTATCGTCTGACGAAATTGGTTTAGCAAAGGCTGGAATATTAAGCTTCTTAATATTGAAGCGTTTGAATTGAGTATGGAACATTGCAGGATCAGCGTTTGAAATATATCCTGTCCAATGGCCTGTACGCTGGAAGGTAATATCGCGGAGCTGCAGAAGTTTCTCGTTCCTGGTTGACAGCGTTTGGCTTTCCCCACTGTCTCCCATTGAAGTGGATCTTTCGTTTCTTCGGTAGTCCCCAAAAAATTCCATTATCCTGTGAGCCGTATCTTTGTTGTTTGTTTTTCCAATAAATACGTTGCTCAAGTTGTCACGAAGAGTTTCTGCGTTTTCTTTTCCATAATCTCTTATTAATTGAATAAAAGATTGAACAGAAATGTATGTTGATACTCCCTTCTTTCTCATGGTTGCCGGGATCTCATCGATACCGTTGAAAAAACAAGTAGCAACTTCATCTATACAAATCACAGCTTCCGTTTGGTCCAGTTTATCGATGTTGTTTTTTACAACCGAAAATATCAATGAGATAACCGGACTTAATGCTTGCTTTTGCTTTGGGTTATTACCGACACAAAGGAATACGGGGTTAGAAGGGTTTGTAATGTCAAGATCAAATTCCTCACCTACGGGTGGATTGAGTACGTAGAATATTTCAGGAAGAAAAAGTTTTGTTACTGGCAACTGAGTTGAAGAAACTACCCCTGAAATTTGTTGGTGAGCTTTCATTTCGTAAGCTGTCGCTATTGGTATAATCCATTTCTGTAATTCGTGGTCCTGAGTCATCATATCCAGTACCGCCCGGAAATCAGATAACATTAAACAAATCAAATGTGGTATTGTTCTCATGTGATCAGGCATGTGTCTTTGCTGGTAAAGCATACAACCGGTGGTGTAGTTCAATGCGTTTTGTGCCCAAAAATCTGTTTTCTTAATCCAGTCTCTTTCGAGATTTTTCATAAAGGTGTGAGCGGCATTAAGGACGTCCAGCTCGTTACCCATATATCTTGAAGCGATAGGATTACACCTAACTGTTTTTGTTAGGTCAGTGAAATTGATGAACGCGAACTTTACCTTATGGTCCTTTGGTGTTTGTTTCAAAGCGGTGTAAACCGTTTTAGTCAGAATAGCTCCGTCTCTTTCAAGTGGATTGCCTTCGTAGTCATAAAGAAACCCCGCTTTATTTCCTTGAACTTCTTGCCACAAGAAATTTTCAATGAGGTTTGATTTCCCCCCTCCTGCTGCTGCTTCAATATAAGTACCGTGCGCTCTTTCCGGCAATTGCATTCTTCCACTTGCTGTATCTATTATCAATGGATCTTTTGCATCAGGCGCTTTTGGAACCAATTTGAAATTTTTGGATTCATGTTGGTTGTTGTGAATTTCTTGGAGTGTTCTTAAAACTAAGATTGAGCCAGCGACAAAACCGAATGGATAAAAGAGAAGATTGTAATAAACCAAACGGGTATAGCCTGATAAAAAAATAGTAACGCTTAAAACAGAAATAAAATGGAAAGCATAGTTTTTCGAGGGCGTATCTTTAAACTTGGTGTTGTTCCAACCTAACAACGCCATCAGGACAATGTGAACTAGGCGAATGTAAAATAATTGTGGTTTGACCAGATCATTGACATGGGTCTTATAGAAACCAGTCACCTCCGGGGAAAGGAAGCTGAATCTAAAACACCAATCTGTTATTAAAATGATTGTTGTCGGGATCAGGATAATGAAAAGAATTTCATTCGTTCGCTTTCGTTCTACTTTATCCATTTTTTAAAAATTATTGTCTCGTTCTCTTTCATTGTCCTGCTCTCTTTTTCGCCTTCTCTTTTCTTCTTCTGGATCTGTTATATTCTTGGACCTTGAGAGCGGATCTGTTATCCCTTTTATACCAGGTCCTTGTTCTGTTTTGGAAGGCAAAGAAGGGGATTCCTTCGCGACTTTTACAACCGGGGCAACATTCAGTTGAGAAGCAATCTTTTTCCAAGTTAGGTCGCGCGAAAGTTCGGATGCTTTGAACACCACGGGCTCTTTCATATTCTGACTTGAAAAAGATACCCCATAAATACCTCTTGCGTTTTCGGCATACTTGATTTGGATCCCCGCATCCGCTAAGCGCTTTTCAAATTCCGGTTGGCTCTGAGAGAATCGCAAATTTTTCGTAACCATTCGTTTTAGAAATGAACGTTGTTCTTCCTGGTCATAAGCCATTTCAATTTTGCGGTCCGTAAACAAAAAATCGTATCGGAAAGAAACAGGAAGATCTTTTTCTTTAACGTAAAAGTTTTTCTCCGATAAGCCATATGTAAGACTATAAGAACCGTCACTTGAGGCAATTTTACGAACGTAGATTCCCTGCTTTTCAACCTGGTCAATAAACTGATCCCTTGTTTTAGTCACGGCCTTAATGTGATTTAGCTTTTCGTTCAGGACCTCTTTGTTCGTCTGATAAAAAAGGTTCTTGGATTTTAATACCCTGTAAATTTTAAAAAGATTGTCCTTATCAATTCCCCGCGTTTGAAGTTCTTTCTGGACTTCGTAATCAGAGAGCTTATTTTCGGTAATCGTTTTTTGAAATGACTCTGGTAGGGTTCCGAGCAATTCATTTTCAAAAAGGACCCTTCCCTCCCTGCTACTTAATGCATTAAAAACCCTGTAATCTATGGCGTTTTTCTCCGAAAGTCGTTTCTGGAATTTGCTAACATACTCTGTCTTTTCAAGGCCAAAAGTTTTCTCAAGTCTGCGTGATAAAGCCTGGCTTTTAATATGATCGTTTAGCTCTGGGATCTTTGCCCCTGAATAATCCATTGCTGTTGTGACGATATGAAAATGCTTATGCTTTTTATCTGCGTGTTCGTAAACTAAAACGGGTGTATCTGTATAGCCCATTTCCTTTAGATAATCACTGGCAACCGAAAGTATTAACTCAGGATCAACCTTGACACTGTCTCCCTGTGGAAAGCTCACGGAAAAGTGAATGAACTTATTTCGGTAAATCTTGTGGTTAAGCTCGGCAGTTTCCAGAAATGCCTTAATGCGCTCGTTTTTGTCCTGGGACAAGGTATTATCCAATAACAGCTCGGCCTTGCCCTGGTCTACTTTCCTCTCGTGGTATTCGATCAGGCCCTTAACAAACTTGCCCTTTTTAATGTCAATTATCATAAATCTTTCCTTCCCAAATTTATTCTAGTGCTTTCAAAACCTGCCTCAATTCCTGGGTCAATTTATCGAGAGATTGGGCAATATGTTGTTCACTGATTTCGCCCTTTAGGGTGTTAACCATCTTGGCAATCTGATTCACATTTATTCCTATTCGTCTGATCTCGGCTTTGACTGCAATTGTATATTTTACGTTGGGGTCAATTGGCTTTAGCTTATGACCAAGGCTTCTTTTTTTTATAAACTCTGTGGGGGTAATGCCCGCTGTTTTAGAGTTGTCCAATAT
>JADEYI010000162.1_pt1 | contig 125371 bp, 212 predicted proteins | sample 8542331 | NCBI WGS metagenome assembly JADEYI01 (sample SAMN16510988, study PRJNA670497) | mine drainage metagenome | isolation source: biofilm near Copperflume 1 | place: Germany: Marsberg coppermine Kilianstollen | collected 2018-02
CAGTTCATCCAATCAGCCCTAGGCGGCTGGAGTGATGTAATCTTCCTTCCTTCCTAGATGAAATTTTCATCTCGGGCAGTTCGGCCACAATTTCTGTTCGGTCACTGAACTTCATTGTCAGATACTCATCTATATCAAGGGGTGCACGTGCTACCGATTCTGTTGTCAGATTTGCTTGCAAAGAGTTGTGCACTGCAAGCAGCGCTACTAGCTATAGCAGCCAGCATTACTTATAAACTATGTAAATACAGTGTATTTCATTGATGTAGGTACACTAACGGCTAGGACTCCTGATCATGAACTTCGGCATCTCAACTAAAAGTTGCGTAGCAAATTTGCACCGTGCACCCGCGGGGCATTCCAGATTTGGTGAGTAAATATTCGAGTTGCAATCAAGCGGAATGCAAATTGGTCAAGGCTGGCCAAATCCCCACTGGGATCTGGCAGCGGGCTGCCCTGGAAACCTAACATGACTCATGTTGGACGTGATTATTCCTCTGGATCTTGTCTGCAAACTCTACTGACGTTGCATCCAGAACACTTCACGGCAGCAGAAGGCTGGCGAGCGGGATCGGCTGCCCAGGGTGGCAGTGCTTGTAGGCACCCGGGCGCGACCGCACTGCGGCAAGGAAGGCTTTGAACGCCGGTGCAGTGTCACGGAGGACAGCAGCATCACCCACCTACGCCCAGCCAGCCATCCATGTTGCCCTGTTCTTTTATATGTCTATCATCACACGCTTTGCACAACAGGCCCTGAAGCCTGACACAAGCTGCTACTGCTTGACAAGGCTTGCATGTCCAGTCATCTTGATCTTCATGCACCAGTGATCACATGAGAATGCGGTGAGGATGGTCCCACCAGAAGGAGGTGGTGTTTGGCGCGTGTGAGAGCTACGTTGAGGCGGTGCGGGTCAGCCACAAAGGCCCCCACTCGTGTGACCGCAGTCGACAGGATGATGATCGGCTTCTCAAGCCCCTGCAAAATCGAACAGACATTGCAACCTAATATGCAGGATTCCTGTATAGGAATTGTTGCAAGGCCCGTATTCAGTCATGCTGTTTGGATGCATCACCATGTGTTCACACGGCTGTTTCCTGGAGAAGGCGGTGGATTACCTGGTAGGAGTCCACAGTCGCGACAGTCACGTCAGCACTGCTGGATGAACTCGCACCGTCACCAGCGCTGGAGTTGGCACTTGCGGTGGGGCGAGACAGCAGCGATGTGACCAAGCCAACCTGCGTATCAGCACCATAGTCCAGGCACTTGTGCTGCTTCCCTAAATGCCCACAAAATGCCCACAATTGCTGACAACTGCAGTGTGAGCTAGAGAGCAACGAGGGCTTCTTGCACCTGCGCTCTGTGGAAGCAGATGACCCCAATCGTGTCTGGTGTCACAGGCTTGCTGCCGCTCTCCTCACCATTTTCACTGCTGTGCTGCTGTGCCAGCAGCCCACGCACCACCTGTGCCCCACACGTCCGCTACTCTCACAAGCAATTCGAGTCTGTATTGAATTCACAGACGTTTCAGACTTGCTGCAACAGCCGACACTAGATTCAAGCAAGCGGCAGGATCCCATGGTCCATCTGTGGCCCACCCACACATCCGCAGCTCTGACAGACAGTTTGAGCATGAAGTGAATGGGCAGACAGCTCCACGTTTGCTGCAAAAGCCAACAAAATCTGAAAGCAGAGAAGCGAAGCGCAGTCATTAGGGCTTGACCTGAACCACAGCGGTGGCCTCGGCCCTGTTGGAGGCGCTGTGGGAGCCGCCGGCATAGTCCTGGCTGCCGCGCACGTCCAGGCACAGCAGCGGCGGCAGCCCGCGCACCAGCGGCGCCCGGTCAGCCGCGCTGCAGCCGTCCAGCAGGCGGCCCCCGTAGAACTGCGCGTTGCTGATGGCCGCTATCTCCGGGTGGCACCTGCCCCGAAGCCCCACATGATCCTTGTCAGCCACCACTGAAAACGACTCCCAGTGGACCAGAGGGTACTGGCTTGATCTGGTACATAGGACGGCACCTGAGAATTGTCCAATACGGGAGGGAAGCAAAGACAGGCCTCGTATGGACAAAGGGGACCACAAAAGCTTGAGCACTGCGAGACAGGACACGGGCCCAAATGCAACCTTGAGCATTAAATTGCAGGAGACACCCTGCTCCAGTACAGACCAGCCAGGCAGTGAGCACTAAAGCAGTTCTGCTCTCATCTGCACAAAGAAGCATTGTGGGGCATGGGACGAGGTGATTGAGCTATGAGAGGGCTGACCTGTACTGGCGCCGCAGCATGTGGACGTGGTGGCCCATGCTGGCGAGGCGCACAAACACCGGCCGCAGGAGCCCATGGGCCACGGGTCCCCTCGGCCGCTGAGGCAGCTGCGGGGGGTGCGCGATCAGCGGAGGCAGCTGCATTGGATCGCCAGACAGCACTGCAAACCTGCGTTAAACATTTTCAACCCTGAAGCTGACCCATGCCTTCAAACCCGCATGCAATTTCCTGTAGTCCACTTACAAAAGCATGAGCTCTGTTTGGAACAGGGGGTACTAAAGACTACTGTACCCCTATTTAGAAGGAAACCGGGTTATAAATCACCTTTCGACCTTAAACATTGACCATCGGGCATAAACATTTGCAATTACCTGCAGCGGGCGCGTGCAAGGGGCAGGAGGGACAGCGGCTCCACCATCTGGCTGCACTCGTCCAGGAACACCACATCAAACTGCTGCTCGTCCAGCACTGGTAGCACTGCCGAGCAGCACGTCACGCCCACCACCGCCGCCGTCTTCAGCCTCTTTCTTCGCGCCCTCTCTGCTCCAGCCTTCACCTGCAACACTTCCAGCTCGTCACTCCCTGTTGCAATTCCGCACCAGCCTTCTACTTCGGTTCTGATATTGTCAGGGGAGACCTGCATGAATGCCACTTGCATGTAGTACTGCATGCCATTTTCATGCAGTATTATACTGCAGGAGAGCACCAGAGGCTAACTGTTTACCCTGGCAAGCTCGTCCTTGAGTACGTTCTGCTCTGCAACGGATGTGGCTTCCTTCAGCATGGCCTCTAGCTCATGGGCTGCCTCTGAGCGCTTGCCAGCCGTCGAATGCAGAGAGTGAGGCAGCAACTCGCGGCTGATGCGTCGCAGCGGTCCAACGCGCAAAATGTCTGCATGCGGAAAGAAGGGTGTTGAGGAGAGATCGTGATCATGGCATGGCGGAGTTTTTCTTCCTTTTCCCTTGAGGCAAATTTCAACCCTCTAGGACGTGTGAACCTTCACACTGCGTTCTATAACAAAATTTGTATGGAATCCGGTGCTCAACCTGTTTGGCCTGACTGCAGCAGGCCGCACATGACTCGGTCGACGGCTGCATTTGTGTGTGCAGCGACTGCAATCCTGCAGCCCTTCAGAGGGGTGTCCCTGTCCCGCAGCTGCAACAACAGGTGGATCGCGGCGACCAGCAGCATCGATTTCCCCGTGCCAAAGGGCCCATGGATGATGCACAGAGGGCTGCATGCCTGCATCAATGTGGTAGGCCAAGTATCAGCAATCTCAAGTGCTCACATTGGACCAAAGGCAAGCAGCTGAAAGAAAATCATGCGCTGTGCATGCCCTTGTAGCAGGATCCTGGGAGCATGGCAGTGCTGTTAGACAGCGGAACAGACCTTGCTGCCTGGCAGGAACCAAGGCTGCATGGCTCGGAGGACAGCTGCCTGTTCGGTGTTCAGGCCAAACTGCTGGACAACAGTGTGCACAGCAGAGACCACAGCGCTCTGCAGGTCACAAGCCTCACTGCAGCTTGCTGCTTCATCAGGCGCAGCGCTGGCTGCTGCATGCTCATCAGTGCCTGAATTAGGCTGGAGCAGCGCAGGCAGGAGGGGCAGCTTGAGTGCCTTGAGGGACCGCAGAGTGGAGATCATGGCAAGCTCGGTGGTGGCGTCAGGGCCGTGCAGCGCATACACTTGCTGCTTCTTGCGCAAGTTGGCTGGCACCGCACACAGGAGTTCCACCTCAAACCTGCAGCATGTCCATCATCGGACATCATGCACACATAAAGGGCTGCACATGCATCGAAATGCATTAAATGTGAAGCACAATGCAAGGAGGTGAAAGGCAGCAATCCCACCGTCCTTCATTGTTGGGTCCATGCCAGCAACTGCGGGCAATAAGGCAAAAGGGCCGCGCCATGCGATCTCCAGGGCCAGTGACTTGTGGTAGGCACAGCTCCGGCAGCGTGCCAATGATCCACAGATCATCCTTCCTGTAATCTGCCGATCTTTCCAGCCCGGAATTCAGCGTCAAGAAGACGGAGCGGCCCCTGATGGCAGCATGCTCAGGGTAACTGGATTACTTGACATACTTCAGATTCTGAAGCTCAGAACATATTTGCCCATGCAGTAGCAAGCGCATCCTCAGCTTGTGTTACAGCTTGGATGAATACTATTGGACGGTTTCCATGAGCACCTGGATGCGGATTCGTCTTCTCCAGTCTGCTTCTTCTGGTACATGGTGAGCTCACAGTCTGAGTAGAATGGGACTCCGGAACGCCGCATGAGCTGCTGCAATTTCTGTGCACTGGCAGCAGTCGGCTTGCCTCTCTCAATGTCACTCTGCTGCTGCAGCACCTTGTGAAATTGCTTGGCCAGCTCCAGAAGCCTGCACACAGAAAATTGAGGGAGACAATTGCTGTAAGAATTTTGCTCGTTCTCGATGCTGCAGATGATACTACAAAATGTAGTATTGTCACGCATGCAAGCTGAACCAAAATGACAAAATTCTGAGGTCAAATTGACACACGTGATCATGATGGTGTGCCAGAACCAGTCACAAGAAAGAAACGCACCTGAGGTTCAGTTCTTCTTCAAGAGCTGAGGACCATGTAGCTGTGTATTCATTGCGGCCTTGCGCGAAAACATCGGGCACCACAGCTTTCCTTGTCAACTGAAGCTGCTCAGGAGAGGGAAACTGCAGCTGCAACACCTCTGCGGAGCTGACCGCTGCACTGGGATCTGAGCATTGCTGAGAAGACTCATGCAAAGATGCCTGTTGTGGAAATCTTGTCTGTGCTTTTGACTGGACATCTGCGCTTTTTATCTCAGGCAAGCCAGGAGATCTGTTCTGTTCCTCGCAATTTGTGCTCTGCTGCTTCTGGCTAGTGTTCCATCTTTGCATTGCTGAGCCCGCAGTCTGTTGTCTAGGTGCGCAAAAGGCTCGCTTGATATTTGGCTGCGTGCTATTACTGGGCGGCATGCTGCTCTTTCGTTCTTGTTCTTCATGCCAGGTGTGCTGAGCACTAGGTGTGTCATTTCCAGGGGAAGCTGTGGTCGCCTTGGCTGCAGCACCTTTGTGAAGGACTTCATCACGTGTGGTACTTTCTTTTGGAAACTGTACTTTATTGCCGCGTTGCAAAGATCTACTGCTGGTTTGTAGGATCAACAGGATTTCATCATCTGTATAAATCAACCAGTACAAGGATGTCAGGATTACAAGAGCTCAACCCATATGATCAAGAAAGATGTTTGACGATTTACCAAACCGCATTGACTACTGTTGTGCTAGAGAAAAGGGAAGGCAGACCTGTTCTTTGCCTCTTCCCATTGGAATTGGACAACAGCGTAAACATGTGGCGTTTTCTTTCGAAATTCAAGGACAGTTATGCCGATCGGACATCACCAGATGGGCAAAAAATTCCTGTAAGCAATTTACTGTTCATCAGGCAAAGGCTGCGATCGCTGTGCTGTCGACTTCGAATTTCTTGGAGGTGGTTGGGTTGATAACGTATTGGAGTGCAGGTACTGCTTGGCTACCTGCCTTGGCTGCACAAGCAAAGTTCCCTGTTGCGCAGCTCCAAGCTCCAAGGATCTCCAACTATTCTTAACAATCGCAGAGAAAGACGATAAACATTGATCGCGTTGTGCAAGCAGTCACCATGGGGCTAACAAAGCTTCAGAAGCGGATTGGTTTCATAGGTGCCGGCCAGATGGCTGAGGCCTTGGCGAGGGGGTTCATTTCAAAGGGAGTTGTTGAAGCGTCGAGTATGATCGCCACTGATCCTGTGGCTGCCAGAAGGGAAGTCTTCGAGAGCTTCGATGTGAAAGCAGTGAGCACCAACTTGGAGGTATGGCGAGCATAATGGCTTGCGGTGGAATGCTGATGAAAGGACGATTTTTTTGATCTCACTCAGAACATTTAAGTGTTTGCATGAAAGATGGATTTTTAACAACAAGTGCTCGCAAACCTCTCTAGGTGGTCAAGGAGAGCGATATTGTGTTCGTGGCAGTCAAGCCACAATACGTGGGACCCGTCCTTAAAGAAGTGCGAGGGCACCTGACAGACAAGCACACAATCGTTTCCATTGCGGCTGGGAAGACCCTGAGCTCCCTCAAAGTAAGCCTCCGCCCCTGACGTGACGTGGCAGCGATGATGCTCACTTCTGAACGTGCCTCAGGAACATCTTTTCTGCTCTGAAGATTGTCATTTGATGTGTGAGACTTGTGACGCAGGAAGCTGCAGGAGATGATGTGCGCATAGTGCGTGTGATGCCCAACACCCCCTGCCTGGTCGGGGAGACAGCGAGCGCCATGTGCTTGGGAGGCCAGGCCAATGATGAGGACGCTGAGACTGTGCGGACGCTCTTCAGTGCAGTTGGCCGCATCGTCCAGGTGGGCTGCTGGCTCATGCATTCCTCCCACCACTCTGGCGCCGTTTTAAGTCCGCCCAATACTGGGGAGGTACTTGCCGATCTCAGGGCGCATGCATGGCCTACCCAAAGTGACATTGAGAAGTGGAAAGGTGCAGTGCGAGAATCATCTTGCATCATTCATCAAAACAGCAGAAGCCTATGTCAATGGACACACAAAAGATAATTATCTGTTATTGCTTGACGGACTGCGGACCATCTCCAGTTGGGTTCGGCGCATGAAGGGGGCAGTCCCTGAGCAAAGGGTACGCGGGTCTGTGCAGGTGGATGAGAAGATGCTGAGTGCAGTGACCGGGCTGAGCGGCAGCGGGCCTGCGTATGCGTTCCTGGTGATAGAGGCGCTTGCAGATGGCGGAGTGAAGGCAGGGCTGCCGCGGGACATCTCCATGGCCCTGGCAGCGCAGACTGTGCTGGGCAGCGCCAAGATGGTCCTGGAGACCGGCAAGCACCCAGGCCTCCTCAAAGACATGGTCACCTCCCCTGGCGGTGCGCACCCACTTACCAAATACCTCTTCCCTCCTGTCACATACCTCTTGATGAGCTACAGTTCAATGCCGGATGAGCCTGTGTTAATGAGCTTCAGCCCAATGATAGATTTGAGGCATTTAGCAGTATTTGCAAATGGATGGAAGGTTGAGTGAATTTGGCGAACGCATGTGCAGGGACGACAATTGCAGGGTACCATGAGCTGGAGAAGGGAGGAGTGCGGGCAAGCCTCATCAATGCTGTTGTCGCTGCCACAAATCGCGCCGACGAGATCTCAAAGCTCTAGGAAGCGCTCTTGGAGCTCTGTCAGGAGCTGTGTGCACGTTGGCAATCTTAGGTCAAAAAGGTTATGTTCAAGCGTATCGTATCAGGATGCAGCTGCACTGCACGATTTCTTTTAGGCTTACATTCAAGAATGCTACATGCATGCATGGTGTGCACCGTGCAGCAGAAATTTTGGCAAAGCATTGCATGTGAATCGCTTCCAAGAAACTCTGAGTGCCTCTGGAATATTGTTTGGCGACTCCTCAAGTTGCCATAGCACTCTCATCTGAATAGGGGCCCTTTCAGGCAAAATTTGTTGATAAGAAAATTGATAGAGGGAATATTGGAACGTTGCGATTAACGCGAGCGCAAGCGACGTGAAATGGAACCAAGGTCTTGGTGGAAGAGGCCATCTGATTGAAGCCTTTGAAAAGTATAATTGGTGCATGATAGGTGTGCATGATGACTCTTGGGGGCCCTAGGTTACCCTGGACCCTGTGACACCCCATGGCCACTGGCCAGAAAAGGTGAGATTCGTCAACAGGTCAATGTAACCAATGAGTGCCACAAGTATGAGATTGCGCTCTACTCACAGCTTTGGGGACGAGCTTCAACGTAGAAAAACGTTGCAGCTGAAGGATACCAGCAATCCTATTTTGTGCAGGGCAGCTTACAACCTCCACCATGCATCCATGCGAATGCATGCTGCCAGCATGTGCAGGCACTCTGCAGCATCAGACTCTCTGCACTCTCCGGAATATTGTCCAAAGCTGACCTGCCAATGGACAGGCGCAGGGCTTGCAGCGCCAACATCAATAAGACTGTCATCGTCACTGTCAGAAATATGCCTTTTGCGCTTTCGCTTGGAGCTGTGACTCTTCTTCTTATGCTTATTTTTCTTTTCGAAATGTTTGTCTGACTTCAGAAGTCCCGGTGTCCTGTCGATGTGCACTTGTGAGCCCCCATCAATGAGGCTTGCACTGGTGTCGGAGTACAACACATTGTTGCATCTGAAAGTGGCAGTGATGGCTTCCTGACCGCTCTGGAAAGCATTTTCCAGAGTATGACGTGATGCAAATAGCTGCAGTATCATGGACTTCATCCTTCTCGTTCTGGAAAGGCTCTTGTCAGCGAGCAGATCAGCCCAGCGATCACTCCCAATGCTCCCATGCACCTCCTTGAGCTTCTCAACAACGCCCTGTGAGAACATGAATATGACACCTAGTCAGCCTACATTAACGACTCGCATGAGTCAAGTCAATCTCAGTTTGTACTTGTCCCGCACCTGCCGTGTTTCCTGTGCAGTGTCCTGCTGCATCATTCGAAGGATTTGCCCGCTGCGCAGAGCCAGGGCATTGAAGAGAAGCAATTCGTCCATGTTCTTGAAGGATGAGACACTGAAAATGGCCATCTGCAGCGCCAATTCTCCACTTTGGAAAAGAGAGCGGTCATGGACACCTGCAGACAAACAGCAGACATGTGAACCTGGCAGTCAATGACATCAAACCAGAGCAGCTTCCTCACTTTTCTCCTCTCCTCCAAAACAGGATGCCACGAATGCATCAGCTGTTGTTACCAAGCGTCCCAAGTAGCTATGGCTCACCTGCACCATCCGATCTGGAGAGAGCATGACACAGGCAGCTCAACATTTCTTCATCCGTCAGCAGTGGCAATATCTTCTGCATGAGTTCTGTCGAGCCGCATCTTGCAATCGACGCATGTATCAGCTTCTCCAAGGCATCTGCATCCTCTGCTCTGCTACCAAGTATATCGTACAACTCCTGTTTGAAAAGGCACTGATGGAAAGTGCATGCCTTCATTTATACAATTGCAAATAAGACATAAGAATATCCTCATAAACAAGCCTCACATTCCGCCATTCACCCGGCCTCACCTCTGTGAAAAAATCGGGATCGATTTTGACAATATCTCCGCGGTGCAAAGAGTCTTGAAACTCTCTTGATCTCCAGAACCCCCTGCTCCCCCTGGCAAACTTCCTCACTGACTCCTCAACATTGAGCTTGCTGAAGAGCTGGGGCTGCGCTGAGACTGTCACGGGTGCATGTGCATGTGCACTCTTCCACACCAGAAGGTCCCAGACCTGTATACAGCATAGCAATGCTAGTATTAGTATTCTGCTATATAATCAAAATATGACACAATGCAAGTGCAGATCCTGCAAAGAGTGCAGCAGACCTCTTCACGCTTCCTCAATGCATATTGTGCCAGCGCCTTTGCTCCAAACTGGAAGCCTCCCGGGCCATCGTGCGTGAAGTGATCAAACCAGAGCAGAATGTCTTGTGAGCTGCGCTTCTTGAAGAGGGCTGCATATGCCTGAGGCTGGCAATCAAATACTACATTTGCAACCTGCAGCGCCAGTGGTGTCAGGTAGTCCACAGACTGCGCAGTGTGAACAAATAGACAGCATGACTCCAGAGGCCTTTCTATGCCTCTTCTAACCTTCTCGGGTGCGCTATCAATCAGGAGTCGCAACAGGCCTCGACACGCGCGCTCTTGCTTCTTCCTGGTACTGGGGTTCAGACAGAGGTTGGTGAAGAAGGAGATCCATTTATCGCTCCCAGGCAATTTTGCAAGACGAGCAGCATCGCTCAAAAGCCACATCCATAACTCTCTGCGCTGGCCTTTGTTTCCCTGCATAGAGTTTCACGGTTGAGCTGGAAGGCAAATATCAGAACATTAGATAACAGCCATAGAGCCCGGGAACATACCAGCAACAGTTTTTTTAATGCAGCTTCTGCGTCCTCGAATATTTCCAGTGCACCTGCGTTTAATTGTGCAGATGTGCGACTGCAGCTGAGGTACAGATCAACCATCTTATTTTCTCAATGTGTCTTGGTGACTTGCATACATGACATCAAGCTGCTATCGCAACAACCAATACAATACTGCGAGATCATCAGCACCGTTCCAATTTTCTGGATGTTGCATCGATATGCATCGGTGAAGGACATTCACAACAAGCATCAAGATGATCACCAAAAACCCGGCGGCACTCCATCAAAACTATGTTCTTTATGTTGCCTCTGTAACAACATGGAGTACTTGCACTTTGTTGTGAGTTCGAGCATGAATTTCTGGATAGCCAAAACCCCTGAATTATATAGAAGGCCCTACAGGCCCTCGCCAACTTTCAAACTCTCGTTGGGACAGTTGCTTGGGAAAGCTCAGCATTTTGGTTTCCTCTTTGACACCCATTGAAAATTTCACAAACATCCAGGTGTCCTGCGATCACTGGTACCAGTGATTTAGCTCACGAACTCGCGACTTTGGTTTAGTCAAAGGTACCTACCCTAAAATAAGTCATAAACCTGCAGCCCAGCTTGCACATCGCTAGGATCTCAGTGAAACAGACGGGTATTTGAAGTTACTTTCTTGAAGTCTGCATGTCTGTCTGATGTTGGGCAACCTTCTCTGCCTACTGATTTCCGACGGCATGTCCCAACTGACCTTTCTCAAAATCGCTTGCTTGAGTCCAAAGGATACAAGCGATGACTCCATAGTGCATTCTTTTACTCCTTAAACAGCTCCATCCAAAAATGCACGGTTTCGAGAGACCTTCTAAAAGGGATTGAGGGTTAAAAAGGGTTAAAAAAGCAAGCACTGTGGAGGTTGCTTACAGCCGTAGGCATCTCCTCATGCACACATGGAGTAGAAGTAAACTCTGTTACAACCTGCAAGCGTTAGGACTGATGTCCTGCACTGTGCAGGACCGACCTCTTGCGGACTTGCCCAGGCCTTAGCAGACCAAGCGCAGTATGTCAAGCTCTCCTGGAGCCTGGCCCCCTGGAGTATCAGGGCAGACAGTGCTTTTCAGCGCACCTGCTCTTGGGCCAGAGAAGGGACCAGCATGGGCCAGCAGCACCAGTGTCATGTTCCTCCTGTACTTGGTGATTGGCTTCTCGGCCACACTGGCACTGATCCTCCTTCTCCTCAGCATATATTACACGTCAAGGTGAGTACAGCTTTGCAACAATAGATTTACATAGCCAGGCACACGTTCTATTCATGCTTCGAGCAGCGCTCCCGGCCACCGAGTCCTTTTCAAGTGGACTCACTTTCCTTGTGTAGCAGGTGTCTCTGCAGGAATAGGAGAAGGGCAGCTCAAGACCCTGAAACATCAGAGGCCAGCATGATGCTGACACCAAAAGAGCTGTTTCTTGTCTTGAACCCTGGTACTGCTTCACAGTACAGATACACCCCATGACACTGGGCATTCCTAATGTGCAGCATTTTCAAGTTAAAGTGGCAGGAGGCATAGATCAGGTCACACACCTGATGTGCAGGTGGGGCAGCCACGGTAGCATACAGGGAGGATGAAAAGCAGAGCATGATGCCCAAAAACAAGACAATTCAGGTCAAGAGCGTTGTCATACACATAGAGGCCACGTCCATGACTGCAGACACACTGATACCCGCCTACCGCACCTGCAGTCCCAGCCATGCAGCAAGCAGTCTACCAGGTATGCGCGTGCTTGCACTGATGATGCGCAACAGGAAAGGCAGGCACTGTGTATATGCTAGAGGCAGCGATGCATCGAGTCCATTGCTTGCATGCCTTGCAGGAGCAGGCGAAGGACAATTAGTGGATGAGTCTGCAACATCCTCCAGTCTTAAGCCATGCAGGCAGATAGATGATGCTGGGGTTGATGGTGATCAAGAGCAGGCCGAGCAAGGGACACAGCAAGAGGTAATCATCATGATGCCAAGTATTGTGCATGCTTGTCACGGACGTTGTCAGCATGTTAAGAACACAGAGAGGCCGAACAACCAAGGCATTGAAGCAAGGCGTGTGATTCAGGCGGGCCCAAGTACCTCTGCTATTCAGACAGCTGTCAGCATTGCGGAGAGGGAGTTGCCCGCGCCTGATGGGAATCAGCTTCACATCCAGAATGATGATCCTAATGCGTCACAGCACAAGACTTACTACGTCAATGCTCTCTTTATGCAATCACCTAGGGATGTCGAACAAAGTCAACGTTGAGGGCTAGTGACCTGTACTGAAATAGCGGAGTCCTCTCAGAGAAAAAATGTTTCATCAATGAGATTTCCCTCCCTTGGTAGAACGGCTCATCATGTCACATAGCTATGGCCATGGCATGTAAGCTATATAGTAGTTATTGATAGTGATGGTAGAAAGAGACTATAGAATCAATGCCCTGGATTGGTGATATGTTGTCACCCATCAGCATATGGCTGGCAATTTAGCGCGCATCCTTCCCAATGTGTACTACAGAGTCCAGTGCCAAGCCTCAGAGTCGTGCTGGCAGTAAGCACTAGTAACTACTTGACATATCACCGCGTTTACACATGCGCACTTGTAATCAGGCCTTCAAACAAGAGGTCCGGCAGTCGGGGCACCTGATACACCTGCAGGGAGGCTGCAGGCCACAGATTGCTTCAACGTACCGTTATGTAGAGATGTGATCTGAGTTTCTGTGACAAGGAATACTGCAATCAATCTCAGACAGGCTGTGAAGGGAAAACTGTCCGACAACTCTTCTGGGAACGCAAATCCAGATATGTTGGCCCATGCTGATACAGTTGTCAAGCTTACAGCAACAGGAAGTTTAGGAGTTCTTCTTGAGCATCAACATTTCCACATCCCATTCAAAGCACTGCTGGCAGCCCTCTGCAATAACCCACATTGAGAAAGACACCATTTTCCATGGCAGTGAAGGCATGCACCTGCCCCCAACTATCCAAAAAATTGCAGGCAACCAAGGCTGGAACATGTACGCTCAAGAGGAGCGCAGCACTACACGAGCTGCAGCGCTGGCAAACTGAGTGTTCAGACCAACGGCAGATGCATCTTGAAAGATTTCCGCAGCAACTTTGTTGCGCACAGTAGCCTACTGGCTCTTGCGGACTACAGGCTCAGGCTTTGTGGGAGCTGGCCCGCTGCTCTTTGCTGGGGCGTCACCCCTAAGCCTGGCCAGGGCATCCTCCACCTCTGCCTTGTGCTTGAGAATCTGGTAGAATCGGGCAAGCAGGCTGCGCAACACATGCACCGTGAATCACGTGCAAGCCTCAACAGGATTATCACGTCAAGAGCAGATGTTTACGGCTCACTGCCTGGATCGAGGGGCTCCATGGAAAAGAATAAAACTCAGGACACAGCACGCGAAACAAGGATATATGCACGGTAAGAAAATGTAGCAGTGAAACATCCACAAATCCAGAGAGCATGCGGTGCGGTGACTCACCACCAGAGCGTGAAGGTGATGAAAGCAATCCAGAAATTCCGCTCTGCCCTCCAGCGCTTGCCCAGATTGGCAGACAGGACGTTGGGGGTCACAGAGGACGGGTCCAGCTTCTGGTCCTTCAGTTGGTAGGTTGTCCGGATTGTGGCTGCCACACACCTTGTCGTCAATATAGCCATCAAGAGATGAGCCAAGATCTGACGTGTCGTCAATATAGCCATCAAGAGATGAGCCAAGATCTGTCGTATTCATGATAATATCAACAAGTGTTGGTCCACAACGCAGTAGTCAATGATAATGGGAGGACTCACCAAGCAGGGCCGCGCCAGACACCACCAGCATGAAATGTAGCAAGCTCAGGACATTGCCGACTGCAGCAAGCAGAAATTTTGACGGTTCAGCAGTCTCTGAAAAGGTCCACAGGAGGGGTGTGACATTCCAATAAATGTCCCAGATTTGTGACAGAACACATACCCAGATTTATGCCAAGAGTACTGTCGACCACTTTCAGGACGCCACGGTGGAACACCCTGCATGGCATGAAGCGATGAAACGATATGGTACCTTGATGCACAGAAGGGTGTGACTAGTGTCCTTAACTCTGCTCGTTCTGCATCTCAAACCCCAAAGGCCAATTGAGGAGGAAAAACCAACATTATAATGTTCCCTTTCGATGTGTAATATTCTGAAGCTCACCTAGGCGCCGGGAAGCACAAGAGAGCCAACAAGACGATGGGGATGGGGAGGCAGATCTGCGCAACCATGACATCAGTCACTACATTTCTGCAGAAATCTGCAGAAGAATATCAAATAATACAGACACGAAGGTTTCCGTCTTCGAAGGCAGGAACTTCACTGACCTCAACTACTATCTTCCATAGCGACATGTTTGGCAAAATTGTAAAACCCGGAAACGCCGCTGGCTACAACAAGAAATGTTCCTTACAGAAGATTATCAAAATTTTTGCCTTCTTGCTCCGGACTTCACACAAGAAAAGCGATCTGCAATCCGACACAGAAGCAGCTTCGGCTTGGCTAGAAGAGTCTAGGGTTTCGGCCAGCAAGGGGAGTGAGGGGTCGATGTTAGGCGGCTGCGTCGTGCCAGAAGTTGCAGGTCCCATCAAGTTGAGCAAGAGTCCAATATATCTGAATCGCTGGTATGCTCGAAAGCGCTGGGAGTCATGCAGGCGTGATTGCAAAAATGTAGACCATTGGTGTCTGCTATTTACGATAGGAGCTTGAAGCAGCTTAGCGTTAAAGGATTCATAGCTCAAAAAGCACTCAAGCACAGCTGAGAGCATCTTATTTGGAGAAATGCCGAAGAATAAAGGTGCCAACCCCATGATGGTATTGGCTGAACCACAGAATTGAATTAATTCTCTGCTTTTGCACCGTGTTTTCTAAGGTAATGTGTGCCTCGTTTGCAGGAAAGGGAGGAAAGAACAGACGGCGTGGTACGTGTTTCTTGGACAATCTTCATGAAGTTTTTCACACTTTGTGATCTCTGCAACGGATGTTGACTTGTTTCAGCCGTGCTGAAAGAGCTTTGGAAGTAATGCAGGTAAAAACGAGAGTGAGGAGAAGCGTGAGCTGATCTTCAAGGAAGATGGCCAAGGTAACATTCCTAAGCATACCGTGGACGAAAGGTCTACAAGGGATCATCTTCTTTCAAGATTTTCTGATAAACCACCATTTTGGTTTTTGCAGAGTACGCGCAGGTGTTGCGCATGCTCGGGAACGGCCGTTTGGAGGCAATGTGTATTGACAGCACCAAGCGGCTTTGCCACATCAGAGGCAAGATGCGGAAGAAAGTCTGGGTGAACACGGTGAGCGTCACACTGCTCATTGGCTGTGCCTGGAGACATTTCTGCAAAGGACCATTGTGTTATATTGAGAAGTCTTTGCTGATTTGCAGGGAGACATCATCCTTGTTGGTCTGCGGGACTACCAGGATGAAAAGGCTGATGTCATACTCAAGTGAGTGGCATTCTTGCTTTTCCTACGGGATTCCTGGAGGGTCAAGTACCTGAGCCTCGTATACATAAACATGTTGTTCCATTCAAGGAGCTTGTCCAATGAGAAAAACTAATTCTCACGTGTGCTTGCCAGGTACATGGCTGATGAGGCACGTAGCTTGAAGGCCTATGGGGAACTGCCCGACAGCAGTAAGTCTCTCATTTGTGCCCCTGATGATTTGCTTTCCTGTCTGGTGCTTGGTTGCCTGGTACATTAGTAAGCATTTACCTGTGTGCTGCAGTTCGTGTCAATGAGACGGACACATTCGCCGACGAGGACGGTGCAAACGACGAGTACTTTGATTTCGAGGACATCTCTGGTGCGCGCATGCTCAAAATACATATCTGCAGCTGGCTTTTTGCCTGCCTGCTGATCAATAGTGCTGCAACTCGTGTGACTGAGATGGTGCGCACCGTCTGTGCATGTTTATTTGATGGGAATATTGGTGCTTGTGTTCAGAGATTTGAGGAGCTGGCTTCCCAAGTGTGGAGAGGGAGTGTGGAAGGTAGTTCATGGGACACCACCAGGCACTGGCAGGCTGCTGTTCTGTCTGTGCTTGGGGCTTAAATCTGCGGGGGACTTCAGGATTCACAGGAGCGCAAGGGCACATAACAAGAATACAGTACATTGACTGGATAAACGGGTTGGCCAGGATGGCGTCGGCCGTGTTGCCGCGTCTTTGCATTCTGCAAGCACTGCTGCTATAAGAGCCCCTCAGGAACCTTGCAGTAAAAGTAAGATTAAGGGATTGCCAGTGTTGGCCGCAAAGTCGCGCCAGATCTAGCTTCATGCATCTGATGCTGGGTCAAGAACCTTGCGAATTGCAGCTTGAAGCTCACAAGACATTCAAAGTAGATTTGGAAATCTGAATGAGCCCCTGCCTGCAGCTGCGCATCAGCTGCTGTTCGCACTTGCCTGGTCAGTGACTGTCGACAGTTTGTTGACTCAACAGTGATGCGTATCCTAAAAAAGATGTCAAATTTCTGAGTGATTGCCTGCCAGTCGATAGCTTGAAACAGTTTGTCATGTCACAATAATTTACCATGATGGCGAGCATAAAGCTTGGGTTAAGCCAGGCTGCTCGGTGAGCCCATGGGCCAGGCCACCGGGGGCCCCTCAGTGCATGCACAGCCTGCCGGCAGGCTGCGCATGCACGTATGGGGCATGCATCACTCATTGGGGTGCCGCAGAACACAGGGCACCCCACATTGATTCAGCCTCTTCCAAATTGCAGTGGTAATGGCATGAAACATCATGGAAACCCGTCAGGATCCCCTTTGGGGGACAGTACTGAGCGGGGAGACGGAGATGGAATCATAGATTTCTCGGGGAGCGAATCGAGGCCCGTTTGCCCTTCCGTCCACGTGGCGAGCAGGCTTCTCGGCCCCAGGAATGAGATTTGGTGTTTGCCTGGATGCCAAGCAAATTGCTTGGAGCAATTCCAAAATTTGGAGGAGGAATTTGTAAAGTTCTTTTTAGCAAGCATGGCGCTTCTCGGCCTCCGCGGTCCCCACGTTGTGGATGCTGCTGCAGGGTGCTGCCACCACTCCAGTGCCAAGCGCATCTGCACTGGCCTCCCACGAAGTGCTGCCCACTTGCGGCCTCATCAGCTGTCCCATCAGACCCCTAGTGCTTCATCATTTTGTCATCATAGACGAGCCAGGTCGTCGCTCTCGGTATCGGCGGCAGCGCACAGCGTTCAGGCCGGGTGAGGACACGGCTGCTCCTGTATTGCTCCGCTAATTTTTCGGTACAAGTTGGCCTGATTGCTTCTGTTTATGCCTGCTTTTTTATATGAACATGTGCGGCTAGCGTTGCTGTTCGGGTGTCTTCCCCGGCGGTTATAGGCAGATGGAATATCTTTTGAATGTATCAAGCTTTTGTATTCTGCAGTGCTACCCTGGCTGAGGTGGATGCGCCAACGGAAATATCCCGAGACCAACTAGCAGAGCTTTCATACAGCGCGCAGTACGATCGTCTGTTTCAGCAGCTGTCGCAGCTGGACACAAAAAAGGTGTGCACACCATCACTGTGGATCTGTCAGAGCTCAGCTGCATCTTTGCAACGCTTTTGTGCTCCTGCGCATGCCCTCCTGTTTGGTCTGCAAGACTAGTGTGCAATTGACAGCCTCATCTCTGAGATCACTTTGAACTTTGTCTTTGTTGCTTGCAGCCTGTCCCCAAACCAAGCAAGGAGGCTCAGCAGGAGGAGGATGGAGCCAAAAAGGTGTTGCTGTCGGACGTGTACGCCACCGCAAAGACAACGCTGTTTGGCCGAAGCTGGAATGGGCAGGACTATGGGTACACAATTTTCATGCTGGTCGTGCACGGGCTGTGCCTTCTTGCACCGTTCACCTTCTCGTGGCCCATGGTGGGACTCTTCTTCGGCAGCTACTTCATCACAGGTGATTTCTGACACCTCCCTAACTTTGTGGCTACACGACAATAGCCCTGTACTGCCGCAGCACACAACAGGAACAAGCCAAAAGGGGCGCTCCTGGAATGAATGGCTGGGTTTGCATGCAGGCTGCTTGGGGATCACGCTCAGCTTCCACAGGCAGCTGAGCCACCGCAGCTTTACGACGCCCAAGTGGCTGGAGTATGCGCTGGCGTACTGCGGCGTGCTGGCGGTGCAGGGGGAGCCCATCGAGTGGGTGTCCTCCCACCGCTACCACCACCTGCACACCGACACGCCGCTGGACCCCCACTCCCCCTATGAGGGATTCTGGTGGTCCCACATGGGCTGGCTGCTCAACAACGGGGTGAGTGCTGCTCTCTCTACACACCGACAATGATGTCACAGCAGTGCTGATTCAGCACAGCCCTTCCCCTGGCATTCTCTTGACCGCAGTGACACACCTGCTGATGCACAATTTTTTGGGGTGTCAATCACCACGCTGCATGTGTCAGGGAGCTGCCTGGCGCATGCTTGAAATTCAAGTTGACATGATATGCAGGCAACCCTGGAGAGGGTGGGGTCGCGGGGCAACACAGCCGACCTGGACTCGCAGCCCTTCTACCGCTTCATCCAGCGCACATACCCCTGGCACGTGGTGGGCATGTTTGCCGCGCTGTTTGCCTTTGGCGGCCTCCCTGCGGTGGTGTGGGGTGGAGCCCTCCGCGCCGTCTGGGTCTACCACATTACCTGGTTTGTCAACTCTGCCAGCCACTGCTGGGGCTACCAGGTGCCTCCTCCCCTCCTGCCTGCCACCTCTCCCCGCTTCTGAACATGCATCAGCACCTATTGTTTATGCATGCGCATATTCTGTTGCTGCTTTGGCTTTTTTCCTGTGCATGCCTGTAACTCAAGTTGGTGACACATTGGGTTGTGTGTGTGTGCAGACGTACAACACCGGGGACCTGAGCCGCAACAACTGGTGGGTGGCCGTGTTGGCTTTCGGGGAGGGCTGGCACAACAACCACCATGCCTTCGAGTTCAGCGCGCGCCACGGCCTCGAGTGGTGGCAATTTGACATGACCTGGCAGATCGTTGCTGCACTGAAGGTTTTGGGCCTCGCAGACAATGTCAAGCTGCCTTCAGAGAAGCAGAAGAGCCGCCTCGCGTTCTCCTGACTTCAAGAGCCGATCTAAACTCAAAGAACGACTTGCTGGCTGCACGCTTCTTTTGGACCCCCTTGGGTGAGTCCTGTGTAGGCCAGGTGTGGCAGATTCAGTGTACAACAAGCACTTGCTGGGAGAAGAGTGCTGTGTGAATGACGCGCCCCCATCGATTGTGAGCCTGTTTCCAATATGAGAGCACAAATATATCCGTTTCTAGTAGTATTCTTGTGGCCATACTTGCCAGCAAGGGCAAGCCTGGTCTGCGCCAAATTATGCAACCGGCATTTTTGCAGGAGAGTCTCTTGATTTATCGTGGTGCCACAGTTGGTGTATTCCGGTGTTGATTGTGGCATTCTGGGAGGGACAAGGGAGTGGTGGGGCAATGCTTTAGTCTATTATGGATGCAATGTGTGCTTCTAGACCTTCCCATGGCATTATTGCATTGCAAAGCTGTTGCCAGCAGCGCTTTCTAGTATTAAAAGCCAGGCTGTTGGCACGGTGACTAGATTCTTTTTACGTCCTATGCACACCATGAGCTGCTTGCTGCCTCTGCTGAGTCTCGCATTGTTGTGACAGTGGTGCTGTATCGTCTAGGTCTGCATGTTGTTTGCTAGTCATCATTGTGGAAAGTCATTATGGTGATCATGTTGTGGACTCGGACAATGAACGAACAAAAGTTGAGAGTGGTATTCTTTAGATCAGTTGTGCATGGTGCTTTGCAATATTGGAAACATTACAGGATTTACACTGTTATTGATACCATCGCAGCTGTCTTAGGACAGTTATCAATGGTGTGGATATTGAAAATTTTGAAGTTTGACCTCATCTCTGTGATCGCAGCCATTCGCTGCAGTGAGCACTTCTGACATTTGCATGCCAAATTTGCTGCCCGTGCCAATGTGCAGTGCTGCACTGTGAGGAAGCTTCCTTCATGTGCTGCAGCCTCAAGCCCATCATGGAGTCCATGTCTCGAATCCGACTCGGAGCTGGAGCTCGAGAGTCGTCACGAGACGGTCTCACATTTGAATCTGTTGTGCTGACTCAGTTCGGAACTGCGCCAGCGCTGGCGGTCCCGACTGCGGCCATGGGGAGCTGGCATGTGCATATGATGCAGCCCAGGGCACAAGCTAATAGTGGCTAGTAGCCGTTAGCTAGCTAAAGCTGGAGAGTGCCGCAACACGGCTTTGACAGGCCCGGCCTGTGCAGACCTAGGTGCACGTGCCACGTGGGGGCACGATGAGCCTTCATTCAGCCAGCACCACCGTGGTGCTGCGACAGTGGCAATTACTGCGGTGGTATCATTATCAGTGATGAGTGTCTCTGCTCAGAGTCCAGCGGAGTCACTTCACCTGCCAGGCTTTCAACCCAATTTCACTGCAGGTTATGATAGTAACTGTAGGGGATTTTACTCTATTGATCCCTAAAACCCTATGAGGTAGCGAGGCGGACAGGACTCAGCATCGAGAAGACACCCTGCCATATTTGCTCGCATACAGACGTCGCGAAGGGTTCACCGGACGTTTGTGAAGGTCTTCCTTTCCGCATCACACGCATAAGGCACCGCCTTGCCCAGCTTTGGCGGACTGGGGTTCCACTTCAAGGAAGCATCTACACGACTGTATCCTCTGCCTGGCCCCTGCTTTAGCTCAGTGAGCGCGCCAAAGTCATCATGACAGCACGCCTGAAGTCCTTCAAGGAGGAGCACCCGCTTGGTACGAAGTGATGGAAGTGTGGGTTGCCACATAGTAAATGGCGATGTCCAGCGCCTGCGCTCTGTGGTTCTGGATCTCTTGCTGCATGAGAGCCAATGCCTGATGGTTGTGTTTTTTGTACAGAGAAGCGGCAGGCCGAGGCAGCTCGCATCCGTGACAAGTATCCTGACAGAATTCCGGTAAGATACTCCTGTGGTTTTGCCTTGCTGTGTTGGGTACACCGAGCAAGGTTGTTCCTTTCCTTGGCTACAATGCTGTTTGTCTGTGCAGGTTATTGTCGAAAAGGCGGAAAAGAGTGACATCCCAGACATAGACAAGAAGAAGTAAGCCTTTCAATCCTGTGCCTTCACGTGACTTCCTTTATTGGTTGTTTGTGTGTCTTTGCATGATCCATGCCATCACATGCCATCCCTTTGTGGCCTCAAAGCTTAATGCTTTCTGTAGGTACCTCGTCCCTGCCGATCTCACTGTGGGTCAGTTTGTGTACGTCATCCGCAAGAGGATCAAGGTCAGCCCAGAGAAGGCTATCTTCATGTTCGTCAAGAACGTGCTGCCTCCCACAGGTGTGCATCTCTCTACCCGGCACAATATCGCCTCACAGCAACTTGATGTTGTTTGCACAACTGTGTGCGTTGTCCTGCTGCACAAATCCGTGCCTGAAGGATTTCTAACATACTGGCATGCTTCTTGTGGTGCAGCGGCCCTCATGTCCGATGTCTATGAAGATCACAAGGACGAGGACGGTTTCCTGTACATCACATACAGCGGCGAGAACACCTTTGGCTGCTGAGCGCGCCCTGTAAATCTTGTATGATGACTGTAAAGCGCAAGCCACCCCAAATCTAGTCTTGTGTCCGTACTGTTGGCTTCTTCGCAAGGGTCATTCAAGAGTGATTGTCGCAAGGTAATATGCAGCCTGTCAGGATGTCGGAAAGGCTTTTCAAACTGAATTTGATGCTCTGGTCTCTTGCCAAAATGTGCGGCTGAATGTCCGCCTGTACATTATTCCAGTTTTGCATGGATCAGGGACATTGGTGTATTTGTGAATAGACATTGCAGCGGCCTCGCAGACCTTTTGGATGTGTTAAATATACCATAAGTGATCTGCTGGATTACCAGTGATGCGCTGCTGCCTGTATGATTGCAGCAAGGGTTCGTACAGTCGTGAAATTTTCCTCTGAACCACTATCACTGATTGGCAACATAATGATAACCTGCGGCGCAAGAGGATGGGTATTCCTGACCATCTGCTAGTGGGTGCCACTGAACACAGCATCATCAAGAACTTTCGAATACATGATCATGAATCACAGTCACTGTATGGGACATTATGTCGGAAATGATCATCCGGTGAGTCATTGACAGTCATGTGATCACGTCCACTCGCAGACTCTGATTCGAAATTCAAAAGTCACGTCTTAGGCGGCATGCTTGATGAGCCCGTCATTTCATTACACACTTTCCTGCCTGAGGCAAAGTGCGTCTGCAAGCAAGCTGCCAGATAACTTCTTTGAAAGGCTGAGCCTTTATCTGGCAGGCTGCCACATATCATATGATCCCACCCCTGGATGGACTTGCCAGATCCAAGAAAGACTCAATCAACCATGGGCGCGGTGCTCAGAAATCAATGAAACAAAAACCCCTTCATGAGCCTTTACTGCATGTTAATCAGACCGATAAACTCGTGAAGTATGCTGCCACAACACTTCCAGCATGACAGTGCTTCTTGATTTTGGGTACGATCATGGGCATGCCTGTTGAAATCTCCCAGGAGCAGTCAGATAGAAGTGCAAATTGAGCCTTGAAACCTACTGCAGTTCTCTCACATAGACTGATGCAACCGTACAGACTGCATGCAATCTCGTTAAACATGATCACCTCAAAGACATGGTGCTAAAGTCGGCCTCACACAGCTTGGCCTGTTCAAGAATCAATCCTATCAAGTTGCTCCTCCTAGAGCATCTGGTCGCTTCTCTGGAATGTTTTTGCTCCACATCTGCGACGGGATCCAGCGGGCAGGCGCAGCATGTCTCTGCTCCAACTTCACTGAATGCCTGAAGATGAAGGTGCCCACCACTACAGTGCCCAAGATAGCGAATGCTGTGTTGCGTCGCCAGTGCTTGGGATCTGCATACCAACCTCCCGCGGGAGACCACACACCCTGTGGAGAGGCATGAATATCAGTTGAGACACATGACACGCCAGAAAGCATGCTGTACGTCCTCAATCATACTTTAATTCTCGTTTCAGTGATGAATACATGGGACAAGCAAAGAGTCACTGAAGGTTGGGGTCTGCATCTTGTAGGGACCAAAAGAAGCACCTTGGGGTAATCTCCGTGAGCATCACCCCCCATCCCTAGCCTAGGTGTGCTTGTGCCTATCGGCAGTCTGTGAACAAGACCAGTTACTTGAAGTCGCAGCGCTCAACACTGCAGGAAAAGAAAACATTATTTGCAGTTTGAAGACGTCACCGCGTGTTCATTGGAGAGTGTCCATAAGATCAAATAACGTGACAATGACCATGTAATGGATGACATGTTACAGTGGCAGAAGATTGTGCCTCTCAGGAACAAACGCACCTCGAAAACAGCTGGAAGATCCCAGCTGGAGTCCTATAGTGTGTCCTGCCGATTGATTCTTTCCAGTTTCCTTTCAATTCAATCTTTCGGCAAAGAAAGTTGATGTCCTTATTTCTCACATCGCTGCAGAAGGCCAATTCCACTAGGGCAGGACAGTCTCAGACTGATTTGGCACTTTTGCATTAGTTGCCTGTATAGGTTTCGGCATTTATCTCGACGAGCAAACAGCTCTGATTGGCTGAGGCACGACAAGCTCCAAGGCTTGTATCTGATTCCATCTGCTGATCGCAGAAATCTGAGCATTTCTCTTCAGGAACCTCAGCGGGTCAAAATGCAGACCACCATGTCTACCTTCCTCGGCTCGACCACGGCCTTCGCGGCCAAGAGCGCGAGCTCTGCCCGTCCCCAGGTTTGATCGATATGCATGTTGCTTTCTGTTCATTCCGAACACTATGCCGCTATGGAAGTCACCTTCACTAATCCAATTAATTCGTAATTAATTGCCTATCAGCAGAGCGAACGCTCTTCGAATGCGTCTGTGCGAACGACTTGTTTTTCTGACATTTCTTCCCTTGTTCTGCCACCCACAGAAGATGACCACGGTGATGCGCCGCACTGTGAAGGGAAAGACCACCCCCACCAGCATGTGGTGAGTGCTGCGCTCCTGTTGCAGTGCCCCAATTGCAGTTACATACTTCAGTCAGCCTTGCCTGGAGCTCTCAGTGTCAAGAGGCAGTGTCTGACAGGGCTGAGCGCCGCGCAGGTACGGCGAGGACAGGCCGAAGTGGCTGGGCCCCTTCTCGGGCAACACCCCCTCCTACCTGAGCGGCGAGTACCCCGGCGACTACGGCTGGGACACAGCCGGTCTCTCTGCTGACCCCGAGACCTTCGCCAAGTGCGCCCCCCGCCCTCTCTCTGCACATCCCTTCCATGCGCACTGCATCTTCACCGCAGCCTGGTTTGCATGCATGCATGCCAGCCTGCAGAAGGCAATCCATCATCATGCTGCTGGTGACTAGCACCACAGCGCACCAAGCTAGGGAATGAGACATTGTGACATGGCTGAAACACTGTGCAGGTACCGCGAGATCGAGGTGATCCACGCGCGGTGGGCTATGCTCGGAGCCCTGGGCTGCCTGACCCCGGAGCTGCTTGCCAAGAACGGCGTGTCCTTCGGCGAGGCCGTCTGGTGGAAGGCCGGTGCGCAGATCTTTGCCCCCGGCGGCCTGGACTACCTGGGCAACCCCTCCCTCGTCCACGCCCAGTCCATCATCGCCATCCTGGCCAGCCAGGTGCTTACACATTCTCCTATTCAGCCTGACCATCCACTTTCTATTCGAGGCGGTGCAGACGAATGGTAGCCTGCCTAGAGCAGCAAGTGAAGGACCTGCAGAAAACCGCGCAGAAAGCCTGCCGATCGCACCAGTGGTGCATTAAGGGTTCAGGGTCTGTGAAGCATTGAATACGGTGCGGAATGCACAGTGAGTGAAGCTTGGAAGTGGGTGTGGGCAGGTGCTACTGATGGGTGCAATTGAGGGCTACAGAGTGTACGGAGGCCCGGGAGGCGAGGGCCTGGACAAGGTGTACCCCGGCGGTGACTACTTTGACCCCCTGGGCCTCGCCGACGACCCCGACACCTTCGCTGAGCTCAAGGCGCGCACCTCTCCTGTGACACTCCTTGTTACCTTTTCAACAGAGGTTCGGCGTTTTGTTGAACGATTCGGTGTGTCGCTGAACTTTCTTGCGGAGCAATGCACGGCCTGTGACAAAAAGGGTCTGACTATCAGCACTGCTGGAAGACTTCTGAGGGGCATTGTTTGGGGGCTTGAGGGGAGGAATGTCTGTGACAGGTTAGGCGCATGACGGGCACTGCATGTAAGGGAGTGGGAAGCAAGGTTGCTGAGTCTGAGGTTTGCTTTGGGGGTGCAGGTGAAGGAGATCAAGAACGGGCGCCTGGCCATGTTCTCCATGTTTGGCTTCTTCGTGCAGGCCATCGTCACCGGCAAGGTGGGCTCAAACAATAATGTCTTGCATTACCTCTTGACTCAATCAGAAGGTTTCAAGTAAACACTCCTGGCACAACTCCAGTAGCGGCTCATTGTGTGTACCATCCTGTGTTGACAAATGCTGATCCACTGCAATGAATCTTTTGCAGGGCCCTCTTGAGAACTTGGAGAGCCACCTGGCAGGTAGGCTTGAATCACATCTCTTGCCTACATTGCAATGCTCACATCACCTCTTATTTATGCAAACAATCCTGCTGCATTCTTCGAGCATTTTGCAAATCACCTGTGCAGGCATCAAATATTGACACCATGTGTCTGCGTGTGTTTGCAGACCCCTCCGTGAACAACGGATTCGCTGCCGCCACCAAGTTTGTGCCATAAATGCACATTAGATAATTTATGAAGGGATGCCCCGAGCAGCCTAATGAAGCTTGCAATTGGCAGGCCTTCAGGAATGACTATTGCATGTTTATGAGGTTCAATGGGATTCACGAATGCTTGACGCTCTAAGTCTCCTATCTATCCATCTGACCGTGATGTGATTCAAAAGGGACCGGTTTGCAATTGCAAGCAAGCTGCAGATGTGAATATGCACCAATGATCCTTCCCCGAGCAAATCATAACATTAGGCTATTAAGGTGCATGCTGCTCAAGCATGCCAGCGTATGACACTGACCGCAGCATCCAAACACTACCCTTACTCCTATGCACAGGCTCTGACCCAAACTCGTTGCTGCAACACCAGAAGATGCCAGCATGCATGCAAATGACTCCTTAACGATCAAAGCTGTGCACACAGGCAAACTCAATTCACAACAGCACTTGCCGACAAGAACCAGCACGGGCACTCCTAGGATGCTGTGTCGATCCTCACAGACCAGGCCAACATCAGACAATTGTAGCACGGCGGGAATCTCAGCCCTTATTGGTCATCTCCAGGAGAGGCTTGACGACGCCCTCCAAGCGGCTGGTATCGCTCAGGTACATCAGCATGTCCTCAAAGTCAGGCTCCACCGCATCCTGGCGGCAGCTCTGCAGCAGCAGCGACCACAGCCCCTGCACCCATGCAACATGCTATCACCACTCACCCTCAACGTTGCGCCGTCAACACCTGTCCAGCATTGCCTACTGTCAATGTACAGCCAATGCTCCTACACTTTGAACTTCAGGTGACCACCTTATTGTTCAGAATACAATAGAATATGAGCTGGCCGCCGAGCGCACCTGCAGGGCTTGCAGGCAGACGTGGAGCTTGGACTGGTCGTGCATGTCGGCGGGGAAGCTGGCAGCGGCCCTCCTGGCGTGCACGAGCGCCTGCAGCAGCCGCCTGGCCGCCATGTCCTCCCCAGCGCCCCACTGCTGCGCCCCCGCCAGCATCTCCACCGCCGCTTGCATCAGCGCTGCCCACCAGCACTCCCATATCAGTCGCGATTATCCAAAGCTTCCTCGCTTGGAGACCAGTGCTCTGACATCAAAGAAATTTATTTGAAGTGTGTCATTCTGCCATGTACCAAGACACGCAGCAGGGTATTAGGGAGCTGCAGAGCACTCGTACCTGCGGACTTGAAGCCTGGTCCTCGAGAGTGTGGGCTGCTGGGGGGCGGGTGCTCTGGCGTGTCGGCGTGCATGCCGACCACCCCTCCGCCAGTATTTGCCCCTGCCGGGCCAGCAGGCAGCATGCTGCTGGATTGAGCAGGCGGCAGGTGTTGCTGCACGGCAGGGGAGCTAGAGCTGGCGTGCATGTGTGCGCTGCCCGCTGCAGGAGCGAGGCCGTGCATGGCTGCCGTCTGCATGGCAGCGTTGTGCATCGCCGCATTCCAGTCCGCCTGTGTCAGCACCTGCTGACCCAGGCTGCCTGCAAAGCTGGGGCCAGAGCCCTGCTGGGAGAGCTGCTGACCCAGGCTGCCTGCAAAGCTGGGGCCAGAGCCCTGCTGGGAGAGCTGGGCTTGCTGCTGGTTGGCCTGCATGAGCGCAGCCTGCGCCAGGACCTGCTGCTGCAGCAATGCGGCAGCCTCGACGTCAGGAGACATCCCTGCGGACGGCAGCCGCGCGGGAAGCTGCTGGTAGCCGGCGCGCGTGCTGTAGTGGCCGCGCACGGCGATGCTGGGGTCCTGCGCATGCGCGCTGTCGGAGCGGCCAAAGCTGTCCATACGCGTGAAGCCACTGCCGCTGAGCTGCGACTGCAGGGAGTGCCCGGAGCCCATCCGGCCAGACACCTCCAGCCCGCTCAGGCTGTGCAGCAGCGCTGGGTCGCCCGCGTGGGGGCTGCCTGGGATCCTCTGGAACTGCATGTGCTGCTGGTGCAGGAAGGGGCTGTGCATGTCTGCACCATTGGATGACAGTATCTGCTGGGGGGCAGGCCTGGACGAGCCCTGATGCGTGCTGGCTGCCGCGGCTGGGTGATGCTGTGCGCTGCGTGCGGTATCACCTGAGTTTCGAGGGTTCCGTGCTTGCCGCTGGTTGCCATAGCCTGCAACATCAAGAAGTACCCCTTCAAGTACCCCTCGACACCTGCTTCGTCCCCACACAGCACAGAACCAGCGAATGGGCCATGCATACTAGGTGCGGCATGTGGGCAGGCAATGGGGAGGAACATCGGTGAAAGGAAGGACACCTCCACTGCTGGTCTTGGGTGGATCTGCAACGCGCGGCCGCTCCTTGGCGATCTGGCTGTACAGCTTGTTCATGCGCCTGCGCGCCTCCTTCAGCGCTGCAAACGCCTCCTCAGCATCCACCGGGTGACTCACGCTCAGAGCCACTGCACCCCAGCAAACCAAACATCTCAGCACCATGATTGAGACAGGCATAAGAGGGAAGGCTCACCATGTGGCATTTAGGGAGGCGTATTGGACCCAGGGGTTACTATTGATCACCTGTGCTGAGAGGCCTTGAGAAGGAGGAGAGGACCATGCGCCCAGCCTCCACGGCCCTCCACAGGTCTTCCTGCTCAGGGTCGCTGCTGAAGAGCTTGAGCTGCTGCAGGGCCTGCATGATCTGGCGCTCATCCTCCGCCTGCACCGTGGTGAACAGGTCCAGCACATGCGGCCAGCCCAGCAGCCTCTCCAGCACCCTTGACGCACTCGTCATGTACCCCATCTCCTGCTCTCACACAGACGCTGTCAGCAGTGCCAGGTAAATGGCTGTATCCAGCAGATCAGCACTGTTGTAAAAATCTCGCACGACCTCAATGTGGAGCGCAAGGGCGGCAAGATCGACATTTTCCAAGACAGGTGCTGCCAGCTCCTGTACTCGCTGCAAGAAGACATGGCAAAGCACAGGCATGTAGCTCTCAAAGTATGGAAGACAGCACATGCCAGAATTGATAATGAAGCTGCCATTCAGCATGTGACACACCTGCTCCCACACATTTGGGTAGCGATGCTGCAGGTGCCACTGCAATGCCAGCCTCATCCCGGACATGAGGCAGTCCAGGATGTCCTCCCCCCGTGATGCCGCAGCGCCCTGCTCTTGCCCGGGGGGTCCTGGGACTGCAGACTGGTGCGGAGGGGGTGGCTGACTGGATGCAGAGGGCTCTCCAGAGGCCCCTGAGCCTCTCCCGAGGCTGCTCTGCCGCTGCACATGATGATCCGACAGCCCCGAGGTCTCTGCATGGAAATGCTCTGGCATGGAGGACCTGCAGTGGGCACAGTATGGTACTTTCATGGACAGGAAATGGGTCTGGAATACTTAAGACTTTCAAATCTTTATCGGTTCCCAGAGTATGGGTGGTCTTCCACGGGGACGACCTTGAGCTGCTGGGGCTGTCTGCGTGAGGGATTCCCTTTGCGGATGCGTTCCCGCTGGCGTGTGGCGAGAATCCTTCACTGTTGGAGCGAGGCTGGGAGCGTCTGTGGGAACCCAGGCCATGCATGCTGAGCAATCTCAGATTGGGGTCATGTGCCGCCTTCTCCTTGAGAGCTTCGATCCTCCGCTCCTGCATGTGCACATAACTTGCATCATACAGCTAGCTCGTCCGCAATGATCAATCGCAAGACATGCCGTGTAGTTACTTATAGAACGGCGGCAAAAAGCAACCCAAGCTGGCATGCATACCTTGTCTGTCTTCACGATGACTTCAGGGAAGAACTCTTTCAGCAGCTCAGGACGAGTATTAGGCAGGTTCTCCACCGTGCTGCCGGCAGACCCAGCCAGCTTCCGGCAAGTCAGTCCAGAAGCACGAGCCTTGAGGGCAAGATTCACGTCGCCAGTCAACAAGACCTGCATGCCATAAAAGGATGATTGGGTATCCAGCGTCCTTCTGTCTTGCCCTATATGACTGAAGGATTGTAATGTAGCAACCCTGACTAATGCCTCATTGTTGCAAAATCTTGCAGATTTGGACCGAAGGGGCCTTCAAGTGAAACTTCCAGATCTACAACAGCGGCGACACCCTTTAGCTATCCATCCTTTGTGACGTTCGTGGACGTACCACAGCATGCTTGCCATCTGCTTTGGCCTTTTGCTTCTGCAGGTGCATTGCAGACAGCCGGATGTGATCGTCGCTGTTGACATCAGGACCCCTCAAGACATCTGGAAAAGCGTCCTCTGCCTATTTTGACAGTGAGCTTGATCCTTAGTACGGGTGGCGGGTCAACACTGGCACAAAGAACCATACCATAAACAAGGTGACAAGTAACTTACCTCCCTTTGGATGGCATCGGACTCTTGGACTCCATGCTTGCCCCGACTCAGTACATCATACAGCACCCTGTTGGCCTCCCTTGCCTGATACTTTTTCAAACCTGCAGAAAGTTGCATGCAACCATCAGCCATCATATTGGAATCATGTCTATGTCCTCAATCTACATCGCATGAAGTGACTGCTGCGAGCAAGCAAGCCTTGTAGAAGATGCTTACCCCTCTCCTTCTGAGCACACAGCTCTGAGTTGACTTTCTTTGGAATGTAGTACAGGATGTTGAAATGGATGTCCTTGAAGGGTCCACCATTGCGTGCCAAAGTAACCTGTCTGTGGAAGTCCTTCAGATGCTCCAAGTCTTCGATGAGGATATTGGTGTCAATGACAAGCCACAGAGTATAATCACCATCTGTACACCCACATGAAAGGGCCTCAGTCATGATTGATTTGGATAGTGAAATGCTTCACGCTTTGTCACACAGCAGGCGCACCTATGGCCATGTATCCATCGATTGGCACATCCTCAATGCTCCAGCCATTTGGGACACCATCACCCAAGCCCTGAAGGTGTATGCAACATTTCAGACTCCAACAAGACACGGTCTGATTGGCAGAGCTGTAGATGGAACAAACATGCTCAGAGTCACCCACAAACCTGTGTTTCATGCTCCATGTCATGATCTGCTGCAGTTGGGGTGTCGCAATCGGACATGTGGTGGTCACTGCCCTCATCTGTCACAGCAATATGCAGCTGTGGACGTGCAGTTTTAGCACCACCTGGAATGTAGTGCAGATTCTTAAGCGTGCATTCAACACCCTTAGAGCACACTACACAATAATGTCTGCCAGATGATGAGCTGATGATCCTCAAAATGTTCCTAGAGACTTGCAGCTGCGATCCAACTCAGATCTCGTACCTTTGTAGGCATCTTGCATGATTAGGAAAATTGGTGGACGATCCTCAATTCACTTCATCTACTCTCTGAAAGCCAATCAGCTCCTTTCATATCATCCTGCGACACATCTGTCTTTCAGCAGGCATCATGCCACCAAACCATTGGGGTCGGAACGTGACGGATCATAACGGCATTTGGCTCGACACCAGTCCTTGCAATATAAAAAAGGTACTGTGAATGTAACAGATGATGTGAGACTCGCAAATCGAGGTGAAGCGCCTTTCAATAGCTCTGCAAATCTGCGGTGAAGGTTGCACCTGTCGATCCATTCAACTTCTGGGGAAGAAACACAGATCACGAGCTCTACGTTGCCTCATCCTGCAGCGTGGCGATGTTCGCTCTGGTGCCCTCCCAGGAGGGCCAAATCCGAGCCCACTGACCTCACGTGCTCAGACAGGTGGAGCCCAACTCATCACTGGCTACCATGCACCTCGTTCACTTTGCTGCGCTTGACATCCCCTTCTTTCAGCTTCTTCAAATGTCTGGTCATGTGATTTTTACATTGGCAGTGACAAGATTGTGCATTGTGCGGAGATGGCTTTGATGCAAGCCGGCTACTGGCAGTAATGCGCTATACACTCAGTGGTACCGCAGCCGCGGTACCGCTCAACTGTCGTACCAAGCTAGTTACTGCTGTAATATATGCATTCATGCCATCCAGATCTAGAGACACTCGCACAAAATCTTGCTTTCCACATTACAGACCATGCTCAAATCACATGTAAATTTGGACCAATCGTCCGTTCTAGGGCATGAAGCTGCTGGCACCAACACAACTATGCACAGATCTGCCCAAAGCATAGCCACCAGTCATGATGGCGCTGTGCCTGACAGTCCCAAAACTCCGTTACCATGTGCGCTCACTCAAACGCCTCATTTACCATATTAAGGTAAGGTTCTCCAAGCAAAAAATGTTGTTGCTGGCAATGGGCACAATGCATCTGCAATGGTGCCAATCCGAGCATGCTTGGAGCTTGGTGTACGCAATCGGTGTCACAGATACTTGGCACATGTTTCTAAATGTGCATGTGCAACCACCAGCCACATGCTATGCAGAAACACCTGCAGAGCCTGTCTAGAATAAGAAACTGAAGTGAAATAAAATTCTAAATTTTCAGGCCACCACTCTAAAGTCAAACACATAAGGATTTGCAATTGTACAGCATGAAAGAATAGGTTCTTGAGCAGTCAGCTGGATGCGGCCTTCAAGGTGGGGCAACTCCGCAGCTGCGCCCTACTTCTGGCCCGGGCGCTTGGCGAGGGGGGCCTTGCGGATGCGCACACTCATCGGCGTCACCTCCACCATCTCATCATCCACGATGTATTCCAGGGCTTCGTCCAGGCCCATGATGATGGGCTCCACCAGGGGGGTCTTGTTGTCTGTGCCGGACGCGCGCATGTTGGTCACGGCCTTCTTCTTGCACACATTTACCTTCAAGTCGCCTGCGCGCTGGTGGATCCCAATGACCTGCACAGCCAAAATACACTTGATAATCATTTTGAGGTCAGCTTGACAATCCTGTACAATCCTGTACAATCCTGTACGCCTGCACAACTAGAAGGAATGAGCGGGTAGTGCTGCAGAAAGTGAGTAGCGAGGATTCGGGAGCTGCTCCTACCTGGTCCACGTAGACCTCCTGTCCAGGGGAGGCGAAGAGGCGGCCCCTCTGCTGCACGCTCTCAATGGCGTAGCCGGTCACAGAGCCAGTCTCAAACGCCACAAGACTGCCCAGCTCCCGGGTGTTGATGTCCCCCGCCCAAGGACCGTACTCCTTGAACACTGTGTTCAGGACTGCCGTTCCCTGCAAACACGTCGGCACAAGCTCAACTGAGTCCGTAAAAACATGCTGTGCCATGCACTGCATGAAACAATCATGCCATGCCCTGAAGCCAAGAGTGATTGGAGAATAGAATTCGCTCGAGTTGCTCTCGTTGGCACTGATGCTGATAGTTGATACCTGTACCAGAGCGACTGCCTGCATGTGCAGGGCAAAGGGCTGAGCCAAGTAGAAGACATCAATTCTGAACAGCAGGATGCACACCTTGGTGGCGGTGAGGATGGAGTTCCGCAAACCCAGGAGGCCGCGGGTGGGGATGACGTAGGTGACGCGATTGAGGCCCTCAGCGCTGGCGGACATGTCGACCATCTGCCCCTTGCGGCTGCCCATGAGGTCCACCACTCCGCCCATGTGCGTCTCCGGCACCTCAACCACCGCCTCCTCATACGGCTCCAGTGTCTTGTCATTCTTGTCCTTCTGGGTGATGACCTGCACACAGCACCGCCTTCCTGTCAGCCCCTGGTGGATTCCTACTTGTGAGATTTTCTCATCTTTGGCATCACCTTGACCATGCCACAGGGCAGGATGAGGGTGACTCTCTTGCCAAGCTATGTGCACAATTGACTTTTGAGTGACATCAATATGATGTACCTGAGTTCTAATTGAGATGGACATGTTTAAGATAATAAAAACTGACCTTGGGCGGGCCGACTTGGAATTCGAAGCCCTCGCGGCGCATGTTCTCGATGAGGATGGAGAGGTGGAGCGCGCCGCGGCCGGACACCACAAACTGATCGGCCGTCTGGCCGGGCTCCACGCGCAGCGCCAGGTTGCGCTCCAGCTCGCGGTCCAGCCGGTCCTTGATGTTGCGGCTGGTCACAAACTTGCCCTCCCGCCCGGCGAATGGCGAAGTGTTCACCATGAATGTCATGCGCACTGTCGGCTCCTCCACCTGCCGTGAGACATGACCTTCAATTGACTCGCATTGCATGCAGCAAGGTGTATCTGCGGTCCCCAGTCCTCCGAATGGCAAGTTTATCGTGCTCAGAGTTGCGATCAGACCTTTCGAGATCCACAGGAACACCGCAGGTTCACAGCTTCCATGCTCGGGCACTGCTATGTAGAAATCTATCACGCAGCGGTGCTGGTGACTCACCGTGATGGTGGGCAGCGGCACTGGGTTCTCTCTGCTGCACACAGTCTCGCCGATGGATACGTCGCTGAGGCCGGTCAGGGCACAGATGTCACCAGCCTGCACTACGTCCACCGGCACGCGCGAGAAGTTATCGTACACAAACAGCTCCGCCACCTTTCCTCCCCTCAGCTTCTCGTCTGCAGCCCATCAGACGTTGACATCAGAATCATTCCCAAGCAAGGCCTCAACCAATCTGAACAGCACTGCAAGAATTTCAACGCTGAGACAATGTTTAGGAGCAGTGCAGGTCATCACCAGGTCGTCCAATGAGGATGGTCTCTGCACGTGAGATGCTGCCAGAGGTGACTTTGCCAATTGCGATGCGGCCCTTGTGCTCATCGTAATCCAGGTTTGTGATGAGCAGCTGCAGTGGACCGTTCAGGGTGACCTTGGGAGGGGACACCTGCAGAGACAGATGCATCTTTGGAAAAGTGTCCTTTTCATCATCCACGCCATGTGCCAGTTTGCCAAAAGCAGTGATGTCGTTTCGGTTGGCAGATTTGCCCCCTCTGGTGTCTGTGCTGACTGCATACCTCGCGCACAATAGCCTCGAAGAGCGGTGCCAGATCGTCAGACAGCTCTGATGGGGACCCCCCAGCAATGCCATTCACTCCGCTGGCATACACGACTGGGAAGTCGCACTGCTCATCGGTTGCGCAGAGCTCGCAGAAAAGATCAAACGTGGCATCGATCACGAAGTCTGGCCTGCGACAGCACCGGCATTGTGAGCGCACTCTCTCCCAGACAGTGCATGAGTTGACTCCTCAAATTTCCTACTCTTCGTCATGAACTGATAGGCTCAGGAGTGCTCACCTCGCTGCAGGCCTGTCAATCTTGTTCACGACCACAATGACCTTCTTGTCCAATGCCAATGCTTTCCGCAGCACAAAGCGGGTCTGTGGCATGGGACCCTCAACAGAGTCCACAAGAAGTAGCACACCTGCACCATGGACAAATATTGAGACCCAAAGTACTCCTACACTCAGGCTGCAGGGGTTGATGCAAATGTGAGCAGCGCAAAACCTCACCATCACACATGTTCAAGACGCGCTCCACTTCACCGCCGAAGTCAGCGTGACCAGGAGTGTCAATGATGTTGATCTTGATGCCCTGCAATTTCAAGCTGTTACCTCAAAGCCGCCAGCTGAGCTTGCCTTGATTGCACCACATCAATTACTATTGTTGCCAGGCACACACACTTCCAAACATCAGGAGAATTTGATCAAGCAAGTGCAGGAACAGTAGGCCGCGTACCAGGTAGCGCACAGCGGTGTTCTTGGACAGAATGGTGATGCCCCTCTCGCGCTCCAGGTCATTGGAGTCCATGACCCTCTCATCCACGACCTGGTTGGCGCGGAAGACCTTGCTCTGCCGCAGCATGGCATCCACCAGCGTGGTCTTGCCGTGATCGACGTGGGCAATGATGGCGATGTTTCGGATGTTCAGATCATCGTTTGCATCAGCTCCTGACGTCCCTGGTGCTGGAGGCGCTGCACCAGAGAGGTAGTCTGTCTTGAGAGCCAACTTGACGACTGCGCCCATAAGCCATACTGCAATATATAAAGTCAAAATACAGCGAATTTAAGAGTACAGTATGCAGTGGCTTGCCTTCCAAGGTAGCTGCTGCTTGTGCCCTCACACTTCTGGAGTTGCTGGCCTTGAGTGGGGTGGCCAGCACTGCAGCAACGACCGGCTGCTGACATCCTGACCACAAAAAGAAAACGAAGATCAGCAGGGGCAACTCACGAGAGCAAAACGCACTTGCAGGACCACAGATGCGAAACGGGCAAAAAGAGTATTTTGCAATCGAGAGCCAGCATTTCAGAACAAAAATGGGATCGTACTGTCACGATCAATTCGCAGGCCGCGACTAGACTGGCGCAAGGACACCGGGGTTCGGTCTCTGACTTCTCTCGGCGGCCCCTGTACTAGTGCAGAGCCAAACACTGCCGAAGACACCATACTTGCTCTGCCTGCCGGTCCCACAACACTCTAAAACACACTCATCGTGTTTCAATTTGTTGAATTGCAAAATTATACAGCGAAACTTTAGAATTTGATACTTGCGGCTTGCAAGCGGACACCGGAACTCCCAACCGTGCAAAAGAATCAAATCCTTTACGGCCACGTGGCACGCCTGAACAGGCAACAAGAGGGGGCATGCTATGCAGACCTCAGAATTTTCTGGCTGGACAAGAGATTGGGACCATGCAGCATTTCCTGAGGGGCAGTTGGGCCTTTGTCCGTGTTGCGCTTTGTCATGGATGGTGTTGATCACTGCCAATTGGATGTTGTCGGTGGTCCAATATTAATACGCCCATGTGCGCAAGCGCGGCCGCGGCTGCGGCGCCGCCGGATCCGGAGTTGCATGACAAGCATGCATCAATCAAGACTGGCAGCAGCCTCTGCGCACGCGTGCGATGACGTATCACATATCCTCAGTGAGTTTGGCAATTGGCAATTGACTCCGAGCCTGTGAGAGATCTGTCACGTGGTGTACACTGTACGCTGGCAGCTCCGAGCCTGTGGCAGCTTCGAGGAAAATGTTTACTCTGTCATGACAGGCCTGATCAGGCCCTGCCAGGCCGGGCCGGGCCTGGGGCCCCTGAGGGGTCTTCCTATGGCACCGGCGCAGCTCGCACTCAGGGCAGGCTGCTGGCCATAGCTGGCGACACCACGGCACCTAACTATACCTAGCTGCTAGCAACCATGCAGAACCATGCCATTGCAACACAATGCTTGACTTACAGTCACATACGGAATATTCCCGTGCTACGCGCATCATCCACGCGTCACAATCACTGAACCTCACCTACACCGTGTACATGTAGGTGACCATGGTGAATGGTCAGCATGATTTTGGAAAATCGAACTCCAGAGCTACAATAGCTGGCACAGTGGCTGCTTGGCAATCAATATGCTTTGCTGCGCATTGATGCCTCGCAGTCAATGTTGCAATTGTCATAAGAAAGGCAGTATAATATTGCAGTCAAGCAACCCAAAAGCATCATAATGGTTAGTTTCTTCAGTACTGCCCCCAACTCTCAGTACAGTCATTGCAACCGGTGCCAATAAGTGAACATACGGGATTGATGAACCTGTCAAAAGAAGTAACGTGTCCTCAAAGGCTGCCATCGTCCAGCGTCCCCATACAGGATGCTGAATCAACTGCACTGCATCATCATGAGATGCCAAACCCTCCTCTGTCATTTGATCATCTTCACCCCTCTGTGGAGATATAGATGGGTCCAAGAAATTGCGGAAAGGTCACAGTTGCTACCGGGTGTCGTGTTTTTGAGGCTCACAGTCTGGGTGAGCCCTGCACGACATGCCCTAGTCAGCCATCCTTCCCTGTCAAAAGAACAGCATCGGCCTCTCCTTGGAGATATAAATGGACCCAACAGGAAGTGTTGCAGCCGCCAGTTAGGCGCCGTCCGGTGCGTCCTCAGGCTCAGAGTCCGGGTGCTTCTCGCGGTGGATGACCTCCAGGATCTTGACGACCTGCTCCCGGGGCAGCGTGCCGCCGCGAGCCTCGCGCTTCTGTTGCGCAAGCTTGACCAGGTTGCGCCACTTGTCCTTGATGTCCACGCTGTTGCGGCCCGGTGCAAAAATTGTGGTGTAGCGGTCCAGGATGGCCGCCCAGTGGCCGGTGCCCAGGATGGTTACGCCGTTGATCAGCGCGTCCCTCTCCTCGTCCGACCAGCGCTTGTTCTTCTGCCTGGCAGCCACAACACCTGCCCCTTCAGAGTCAGCGTCTGAGGTTGTCTGCGCAAGCACTGCAGATCACGGTGGTTGTGAGGGGTTTTGTATAATATGCTCAGGTCTGCTGCTTGGAAAGACTTTGAAAAGACTTAATCGGTTCGAGGTGACGGGGTGCAAGAAATTGCTGAGCAGGTACAATTGCATCAACGAGGGCATGATGCCAGCAAGAGCTCATGCCACTGTGAGGTTGCAAGCCGTGCCTGACAGAGGCAGGGCAGGCAACATTGCATCAAAAACCCATGGGCTGATCGGGTCACAAGGCATGCAAGGGTGGAGATCTGACCGTCTCCTGCCGGGCGACTCTGTGGCGGGGTTGGCTGCTGCGTCGGGCGCGCGCGCGGGTCGCGCTGGCGAAAGCTCGGCCTGGTACTGCGCGACGGCCTGCTGCGCCGGCTCTGTGAAGCGCCGCGCTGGGACGGGCGATCCAGCTGCAGCAGGCGCCAGCCTCGAGGGCCCTGCAGCCATCCTCATATCACAAATTCCACTTGCGTATGGGAGATTGCATGAATGCCTTGCTGGATGCTCCAATTAAGGAAACGGGTGCAACAAGCCAGCTCATGATATGTAAGTAAAACCCTTTTGGACTCTTGTGATGCTGTGCATGTGAGTGCACAGCTGCAGGGGGTGGGCGCGCCTGGCATGTCGATCAGGGCGGCGGTGGCTGCGCGCTGGTTTCGCGCGGCGGTGTCATCCACCACGATGACCCAGATGTGGTGCTGCTGCCCCGGCACGAGACCGTACGATCTGACAGTCTTCTCGGCGCCGGTTGCGGTGAAGCTGGTGGTCGGGGTGAGGGTGCCCCAGGTGTCCTTGACCTGGACCTCCAGCGCGTCAGCCGGCATGTGCGTGCCCAACTCCTGCACAGGGCACTCAACTTGCATTTGCCGACTCTTTTGCAATGCCCGGCGTTTGGAGACCCATCTGCGCCCAAGATAACTTCCCAATGAGAGCGCCAAAAAGTGCCTTGATCTGAAGGAGAGCCTTGGTGAGTTTGATCAGCATCTGCCCTGAGCCCACAGCTTGCAGATGGCGTACCTCCACTCTGTACTGGATCTGGCGCCTGAGAAAATTGATTGTGGCGTCCTCCGGGACGGCAAGGCGGCTGGGCGGGATCTCTGTTATGAAGGAGTGCACAGCAACGTCCACGTATCTCCCTGACTGCCTGGCTACCTCCACAGCAGCATCCTCTGCCTTCTTGCGCGCCGCATCCTGCAACACCCCAAAGAGGTGGTATCTCTTCAATGCTTTCTGCTTCAAGCAGTCACGCCTGCTGGTAGTGCAGGAGGCCAGTAGTTTCCTGAAGGATGCAATGAAGCCATTGGCTTGAAGCCAGCATTGGAAGTCAGATTATTGCCGAAATTACCTGTGCAAGTCCCCAAGTTGGCACATGCTGCGGCCGTGCTGCAGCTGCGGCAAGCTGTCGCACTGCTCCTGACCCTCCCCCTGCATTGCCAGACACACAGGAATGGAGCACGCTATATGACCAGCTGCACCATTGGAAGCTTTGCGTGTTATCACCCATCAGCGCTGCACCTGAGGGTTGCTGGGGCGGCTCCCTTGCTTGCCGCACAGATGGGCTTGCCGGTGCCGGGCGCTGAGGCAGGGAGGGACCACCTGGACTGCTAAGCCCCACGGACGTAATAGGGGCTCTGAACGGGGCTGCTATTGTTGCCAATGACTTTCGAGGTCGGCCACGGCCTCTCTTGGGACTTGCGCTTGCCTCCTCTGTTGTGTCAGTGTCAAGCTCGGCCTGCTCCGCCTGCTCCGCGGCCCTCTTGGCCTCTCTTTTCCGGAGCAGATCTGTCGACAGCATGCCATAGTGTAAGTTGTAATCCCTGCTGAGTGTCTCAGAGGCTGTACCAGTGGAACCTCCCAGTGGACTTCCCTGACTTGCCAGCACTGACGTACCTGCGCCCATCTTCTTCTTCTTGGCTCGTTTCGCTTTCAGTTTCTCATGTGACTTCGTCTCCGTTTCCAGTGCCTCAGTGGGTTGGTACACCGCATTCCTAGTCCTCATGGCTGGTTGATGTCAACAACAACACGAGGTTGTCAAGCCCGAACACCTTTCAGAGGTGGTTTCAACTGGGCATAAGACTAAACTCACAATAATATTCTTTCATGCATCCAGAGCTAGATGAGATATTAGACGCCCGTACCTTCGAGACCGTTCACTTTGCTAGAGAGAAATTCACGAAAGGCCTCCTTCCCCCTTCACAATCAGACCCTCCAAGATCACCACTGCACAAATAGTGACAGCCAACATTCACAATTCTTTTTTGCTGTCCAGCAATTTTTCAACATTCAGGTCCGGCAGGCGAGAATATCTGAGCTTTCGGAAGTTGGTTGACGTGGAACTGGCTTGCGTTTTTGAAGAGAGAAGCAACCTTGTTATAAAGCAGAAGACTTCGGATCCATTTCTTTATGCACCCTTTCCGAACATCGTCTGATTAAGTGGTCAGCTCCCCAACAGGCCTTTAATGACCGAGCTAGGGCTTCCAAATCACCAGGTGTAAGTGGGAAACACTGTCCCACATCTCATAATGGCGGGATTGCGAAACACAATCAAAGCAAATCTTGGATTTCGTGGAACACAGGTAAAACTCAACGCTTGATGCAAGGGATCATGTGATACTCTACTAGTACACATGGTACAATGGTACAATTGAAGTATCAATTCTTTCGGAGGCTCTGGTGCAAAGCTCATTATACTTTGAATGCTGCAGAATATTGCTGCTTGGGCTGTGGCTGGAGTCCTTGCATACTATCTCTGGGTGAAGCCGGAGAGGGAGGCTGAACAGGAACGCAAAGTAGGCTCTCGTTGCATGCTTTCCCTGTGTTCAGCAACTATTTCACTTGATTGGTGGTGTTGCATTCTCCAGCGGTCTGAGATCAGTGCATGCTTGGCTAGGCATCTCAAGAGAGGGCGCGGCTATTTGCAACCGAGAAGGGCTTGACTGAAGTTGACAAGCGACGGCCTGTCGCCGGTGAGGCTCTAGAACACAGTGCCTCCACTGAACCACTGTGACTCTGTACTCAGCCCTTATGCATGATGTGGACTGCATTCACTGGATCACTTGATGCTCTGCAGATCCTCAGGACACAGGGCTTGTGAGAGGATCGAGGTCATGATCCGCAGCAATGTGGAGGACTGGGACAAGCCGCAATGTCAGGAGTAGCTGACTCCTGTGGCTTTACAAGAGCACAGTGAAGCAAATTCACTCATTGAGCATGGGTGTACATTTAGAAGGCAAGGACACTGTCTTGATTCTTGAGTGTGGGTGACTCCTGATCCTTTCACTTGCACACTCCTCATACTTGCTCGGTGAGGTCTGTGGTCACCAATCTGCTGCTGCAATCCCTGGAGCAGCTGAGACAAAAGCTGATCGCACAGGGTTTGCGTATCTGCATCAGGTTGACACTGGAGGATGCAACAACAATGGCGCACGTGTGTCAGGTGACTAGGTGCAGGGAGCAAGCAATATGTTCCATTGCACCATGGAAGTTGAGTTGCCAGCCAGGGTGGTTGTCTCCTGAAGTACATCTGCAAAATTTCAAATGGTATTGCAGGGGCTTGACGCTGGGCCTCCCAGAGTGACATCATTTATGTCTGCTATTGCTAGCATTTGCGGTGACATGTCAATGTTCCGAGCAGAGTCTGGAATGACATATCAGAAGGCTTGAAGGTGGCAGTGCCCATTGAATTTGATGGAAGAATACACTCTATTCTTGCCTTGACTACTAGTAAAATTAATTTACACTGAAAGAAAATCACAGTAAAGCGTCGACGCTGACGTGAGACGCTTAAAACAGCTGCAGACTAATCATAGATCTAATGAGAGACGGGCAGGCTCGCAGCACACTGCACCTGCAGAAGCAATTTTGCCGCATGCACATTGTGGCGGCCACCTTTGACCACATGCATGCTAATAAACAAACTCTAATACATTTTTGGAAAACTACATCTCAACGACACAAAACCAGTGTCAGACAAGTTTTCTGTGAGTTGCACTAGAGTACCTGTAACATTCAGTCAGACTGAATCAATTGAAGTCCTTATGCTGCATAATTGCCCATTCTCTGGGGCACATTACTGAAGTACCTGGAAATACTTCAGGAAACAGCTTTATGCATGCATCTCACCACTGCAGCAGCAGGGCACGAGAAGAACACAAGAGTTTTGAATGCATTGTATACTTCTGTGCGAAGAGCTAAACATGCAGCAGCTCTCAAGCGCTCATGAGCTTGGTGCCGGCCATGCCGGTCTGATAGTCATACGTGCCACCAGCAGAGGTGTAAGCGTTGGAGGTGTTTGTCAGCTGGAAGACCTCCAGCAGGATGCCACGCAGGGCCCACCAAGAGGCATGGTCAGCCGCCGCATTGTAGCCATTACTCTGCAGAGATCATTGCAACATCACTAAGCCACACCCGCCTGAACAGAGAATACCCGAGAGAATTGTCAATCCGCAAGGTTTATATAGTGAAGCAATTTGGATGTAAGGGCGTACCACGTTCTTGTTGCCAGTCCACACAGGGTTCTCCAGGACAGTGAACCCGTGCACAGTGGCCCCATAGTTGTAGAAGCCCCATGTCACATTTGCAGCCCGCATCTCATCCTACAAAGAGTCATAAGTCATGATCTCAATCATTGTAAAGTACACCAGCACATGTACTGTGATCCAATTTGCATGCATGCAGCCACGTGCACCTTTAATCTATTGCTGTACGAAACAGGGCCCTCTGGCAGACTTACCTTCCATGCTACTACAGAGTCTCCAGTGATGCCTGGATCCTCAGCTCCCGAGAATGCATATACACGAAGGGGGCTGCCTGGTAACAGTCTTTAGCTCTCAGCGCATTGCAAACGGGCCTGCCTCAGGAAGTCACATGCTTGCATGGCAGAGTGGATTCTTGACTATTGATTTATTAGGATGAAATCGCACCTGCTTGCATCTTTGGGCCAGCACTCACCAAAGGACCAGGATGGTATCCTCCAACACCTGTCAACCAGCAAAGAAATTCTGTCAGCAGCAGCTCTGCATCTCTGGCAGAACCTCCAGCATGACCAGGCCATCATGCGTTGCCACAAGCCCTTACCGAGAAGGCCAGCAGTGTTGGGCCAAGCGCGTGCCAGCTCAAACACTCCGCCCCCTCCAAAGCAGTACCCGATGGCAAAGATCTTGTCCTTCTGGGCAATGTCGAGGGTGCGCACCTGGGGAGCACAACACTCCCATTAGCTTCCCAAAATCAGAAACACGGCAGATATCATCATCTTGCTGTTTGCATGACCAAGATTGCAGGGTGTACTACTTACAGTGTTCAGCGCAGCCAGAAGCCGAGGGCGGTAGTAGGAGGAATTTGAGCGGAAGGGCATCATGAGTGCTGATCGGTTGGCAGCCGGAATTGAGGGGCCCTGTTGAACCGCTTGGGAGTACACATCGGCCACAAAACCTGAAGCAGAAAGAAACTAGGTTCCAAGTACTTGTGATCAAATGAGGGGGAGTGAGGATTTAAGGCAGCCGCAAGAACTAGCAAGTGCTAGTAAAATGCTAGCCATGAGGGTTGACAAGGAGCTGGTTCGCACCAGCGTAGCCCATGGACGCGAACAGATTCGCCCTAAATCTCTCATAGTTCGAAATGCCATCCCTGCATGTGAACACAGGACGACTTGCTTGCCTGACCTCAGAACGATGGGCCCACAATGCTAGTCTGAATGAACGCAACACAGATCCAGGCGCACCAGTCAGGATAGATGATGACGACTGGCCGTGGCCCAGATGTTGCATTGGAATAGGCAAGGTAGCCCTGCACCCGTCACGTCAGTCAGAAATCCCATAGTAGTCACGCTGAGGGAGGGAGCGAACACCTTTCCGAGAGGACAAGGAACCCAGCCAACCTTCAGTTTCGCGTCGCCATCGGCATAATCTACTGAAGAGGACACGATGGTGCTGGGATCCCAAAGTGTTGGGTATTCGAAGTCGCTCGTCTGCGCCCACGCAGCTAGCGGCGACAAAACCAGCATCACGACCAGGAAGCATGAGCGATCCTGCGCATATGGGAACAGTGAACACTTGTAAGCTTTAGCATCAAGATCAAAGCTTGCGTCGCACAGCAATAACCCTTTCGTAAAGGCAGAAGTAAAGGAATATATTTGCGCATGGGCGGATGCGGGATGTTCTCCATTTAGTTATGATCTCGGGACGTTACCATGGTCCTTTGTTGAAGAATGTTCCTCATGTCCTACACCTGCCGCTTTGCGTGCTTAATTTCCAGCGATCGCGAGCCTCTGCCTCCTGTGGTGCGTTCCGAGACAAGGTGCCAATCTAAGATCCTTCCACGTCGGTTAACCGTTGCTGCTGACATGCTGTGACAAATTGCCCGTGCGTGCTGAGCCTGCTGAGAGGCCAAATTTCTCTGCAGGCCTGCACACTTTGGATCCATGCCACACTACCTTAAAATGTCTCGTCTCTGATGTGAAATTAAATGACTATCCTTGCCGATGAGGCTGACTGTTCTTGTACTGTAACCGGATTTCATCAGATTGATCTGGAACGCTGCTTCCGGTTTGTGCTATAATCTGCATTAATAAAGGACTTTGTTCCTTAACTTACTTTTCTGAGATTATTTCCATTGGAAGACTTCCCGATGGAGGACTTCAGAGAGTATATGCGCCTGAAAAACGAGAAGCTGCACGAGCAGTTCTTGGAACAGCAGAAGGCTGCTCAGGGAGACAGAGGCGGCATCTTCTCGGGAGTCTGCATTTTTGTGAATGGATTTACGAAGCCTTCACACCTGGTGCGGCCTTGCTCGTTATTTGCATCAGGTGCACTACTGATGGCTTGGGCCACAGCTATCTCGTTGACTGATTACGCTCATGCTGCAGGAGCTCAAGCAGATCATGGCTAGTCATGGCGGGATATTCAGAAACTACCTGCAGAAAGACGTCACGCACATAATATGCAGCAATCTGCCAGACTCCAAGGTCAAGCACCTTGAGAACGTGAAGGAGAGGTGCGCTGTCCTTTTGTACACCCTATGGTGTCTTCTTGCTATTGTGGGCTCCCTTCTTGTCATGTATTGCTGAAGTCCTCATCGTTGTGATGCAGAGATCCAAAACCCATCCTCCTTCCAGAGTGGGTCACGGACTCCTTGGAAGCTGGCCAGCTATTGCCGGTTAGGCTTCACTTGTCTATGTCTGTATGCAGTAATTGCTTGTGCCGCTGTTCAGCTGATTGCATCGCAAATGTCCATGATGCATTGTTAAACCTCTGAATACGTGCATGTGCAGGTGGAAAACTATTCGTTGTGGCGGCTTCGCGACAGACCTGGCCAAAAATCGTTGACAGGCTTTGCTGCCCAGAATTTCACGCGTTCTGCTGCACAAGAAGCTTCCCCTGCTGCTCTCTGGACTGGCGGATCAGGGGCCCAGTCAGACCAGTCAGCCTCACAGAATGTGTCGAGAAAGCGAGTCCTGACGCTGGACTTTGCCGGCATCTCAAACGCCTTTGCCAGCAAGGATGTCAAGGAAGGGCAGAGCAGCGAGCCAGCAGCTGATTCGCCACCAGGCAGCCTACATAGTCTGGTCAGCATGGCCCAGCAACTTGCTTCCAGGCAGGCCGACGGGCACACAGAGGCTCATACAGAGGCAGAACGACAAGGGCCAGCAGAGAGTGGTCATGGAGCTGAGGCTGACGATGACTTCAGCAAGTTACAGCACTGTCAGCTGTTTCAGAGTGCCAGCACTAATGTTAGCTGCACAAACACAAATGGACAGGCAGGCTGCGCAGCTGAGCAGGAAATAGGTCAGTGTGCAGTTGACGCTGCAGTGAAGTATGGTAGTATGCCAGAGGGGCATTCTCCTAGAGCTACAGTCATGGGCCCAGCTCAGCCCCGTGCGGTTCATACCACAGCCGCAGAAGAGCAGAAGGGATGTGAGTCTGACATTAGCTTGCAAACGGCGCAGCAGATAGCAGCGCAGGCCAGACAGAGATGTGACATGCTCAAGGGCCCGCCGCGGTCGTCCCGCGAAGACCCTGCTTTCCAGGCCAATTACTTCGCCGCCTCGCGTCTGCACTTTATTGGCAGCTGGAAAGCGCGCATAGAGGCGCTTGCAGCAAGCATGGCCAACAATTCCCCCAAAGCGTGCCCGCCTGCTCGCGGCTCCTCTCGCGCCATCATCCACATTGACATGGATTGCTTCTTCGCCTGTGTTGCAGGTACTCCAGTGTCTGCATGTGTCATTGGATAACTTTCATGTTCAATCTTCATATGTCTTGCATTATAGCTGACGGAGTGGTGTTGCTTTCATGTCTGCCTACCAGATTTCGCATTTCTATCATGATGACTACGCGTGTGGTTCTGTGTGATTGCCTGAGCCTGTGCCTCTGCTGCAGCGCTTGGGGAGCCGGCTCTGCAGGGCAAGGCTCTGTGTGTCAGCCACTCTGCCAGCTCGAAAGGAGCAGGCGAGGTGTCCTCTGCCAATTATGAGGCCCGCGCATTTGGCGTTCGGGCCGGCATGTTCATCTCTGAGGCCAAGCGCCTGTGCCCAGACATCATTGTGATGCCCTACATGTTTGAGAAGTACGAGGCCATCAGTGAGAAGGTGAGCAGATGCGCCTTGTCATAATCTGAACTTGAGCCACCAAGTGCTTGGTGTCAGTCTGCAACAAGAGGTCGAAAGTCTTCGCTACATGATAAAATTAATTTGCAGGGTTCTTGTGCTTGGTTCAAGGCTGTTGGTGCCCTGGTGCCAGGTGTACCGGATTCTGATGGAGGAGACATGCAGTGTGCAGCCACTGTCTTGCGATGAGGCATTCATGGATGTGACTGGCCTTGGCGATCCTGAGGCCATTGCCGGCAAGCTGCGCTCGCAAATTGAGGCCGACACTGGCTGCACAGCCAGCGCAGGGATTGGACCCAACATGCTCCTCGCCCGACTTGCCACCAAGCGGGCCAAGCCGAATGGCCAGTTCCTCATCAACTCAGTGCAGGTTGGTGCTCACAGGAGATCCTTCGCAGTAATGACGAGATGGTTGCCAGATCTCAAAGACATGAACAATAGTAATCTCTGCAATGACACCTGCTTGCCTCTTCTCTTCAGGCAGACGAGGAGCTGCTGAAGTTGGCGGCGGAAGACTTGCCAGGGGTGGGTTGGTCAATGCGTGAGAAGCTCAAGGCGCTGGGCATTACAAGTGTGGCCGACGTGCGCAACTCCAGGCTGACAATGCTGCAGCATGAGCTGGGCACGAAGTCTGGTACTCTGGTGAGCAAGCAGCCACTCTCCTGATATCCTTCTTCTATCAGTCCATCCTTGAGCTCCTTGAGAAAATTGGTGGGACAGCAAGCAATGCTTCTCCAATGTCTGGTTTGTGTGGATTGGGAGCAGGTGTGGGACTATGCACATGGCCGGGATGACAGAGTGGTTGCGCCGTCCCAAGTGCGCAAGTCTGTGGGCGCTGAGATCAACTACGCCGTGCGCCTGGACAGTGTGGGGGATGCTGACAAGTTCGTGGATGAGCTGGCAGGTATGGAGCACTTCTGAAGTAGCCTTTCTGTTGAATTGCTCTTCTTGAGACTCTCTTTATATCTATTTTCACAGGAACGGAATTATATGGTAAGCTTCCTTGATGCAAGTTTGCAGGAGAGCTGGCTGACAGAATGCTCAAGGCGGGGGTCAAAGGGCGTACGCTCACCCTGAAAGTGAAGCGCAAGAAGTCAGGGGCACCAGAGCCAATCAAGTTCCTGGTGAGTTGCTGAAATGTTCTGCAGTCTGGATCTTGATCTCGCCCATTTCTGGAGAGTTTCTCAACAAAAATTTATTTCATGGTAATGCAGGGACATGGGATCTGCGACAATCACTCTAGGAGTGTGACCATGCCGAGGTTTGTAGGGACGAGGACGGTGCTAGCCAAGACTGGCAAGGAGCTGCTGCGAGCCATGAACATCCCAGCACCTGACATCCGTGGCTTGGGCCTGACGGTATGTTTTGCTGCCCATATATCATTTAAATGTGATATCGAGGATTGATGTTTGTACGAGAGTCCATTTGATGCCTGTAAGAATCTAAAGTTGCTGTGTATGTGCAGATGACAAAGCTGGACAATGATACTGCCTCCTCTGTTGCTCGCCCGAGCGCACCTGCTCCTGCAAAGGGGGCACTTCCTGCACAGAGCCTGTATGATCCCAATGCTCACAACCCCTTCGCAGCATTCTACGACCTCCCAGCCGTCAAGGCTGCCATGCCTCCACAGAAGGGTCGCTCGGACGCTGGTGGGGCGTCTGCAGCCAGGTCGGCGGCAAGCCCCAGCCCCCAGACAGTCCGTGGACCTCTAGAGGGCCTCCTACACAGGCAGGGCAGCCACGATGGCCCTGTAGAGAGCTCTGTGGCAGCGCAGCCGGACATGGGCTTCACTGGGACCACAGATACTGTCAAGGAGCTACGTGGCGAATATGCCACTGGGGGACTAGGTTACGACAGCCATGCGGCGGCAGCTGAGGTGACAGCTGGACAGGACAGCACCGGATGTCTGCCCTCAGCTGACAGTCCAGGAGCCTCAATTCACAGTCATGAAGCAGGCATTATCTTGGAAGCAGAGCAGCTGGAATACGAGGATGCAGCAGAACTAGACAGTGGTGGTCACATGGCTATTGCGCATATTGAGCCCAGCGAGAGCGCCGATGAGGCGGACATGGATACTATATCTCCATCAGAGAGAGGGTATGCAAGACAGCAAGCTGCAGGAGCCAGTATCAGTGGCAGAGGATGTGACGCAGGGAAATTGCCAGAGGTGTCCCTCTCACAGCTGGATGCCGGTGTGTGGTCAGAACTGCCACATGAGGTGCAGCAGCAGCTTCTTCAGGGTGCCTCTGGGAAGCAGCAAATGCCTCCAGACGAGGACAGCAGAAAGCAGGTTTGCATGATTTTCCACTTGCCTCCTCTCAGCAGCGACTGCTTGGAACCTATTTGGGTCTTCGCTGGGTAGAAGCCGTGCACCGTTGAACCGATGAACAACCAAGACTGATTGCTTGCCAATGCTGACTTTGGGTGCATGTGCAGCAGGCAGGGAAAGGCACGCCTATCCAGGCCTTGCCTCCAGCATCACAGATTGACATTGCCGTGCTCGATGCTCTTCCCCTGGAATTGAAGCGCGAGCTTGAACGCGCCTACGGTACGCTCCTGTGATGCATTGATATATGACTATGTTGACCCCCTGTGCTACCAACAAGGCATCTTAGATACCAACCTTATGTTCTGTGCAGGCGTGGGTGTGGTCAGATCTCCAGTACATAAGAGGAAAAGAGGCGGAGCGCTGCCCCAGGCTGGCAGGGTGGTGAAGAGGCAGGGACCGCTCACTGAGGCATTCCAGTCTCCACCAAAGGCGAGGTATGTACTGGCCGCTGACCTCCTTTGTGCTGGTACTTTATTTTCAGCCATCATTTGCACTTCTTGAGGAGACATTAGCAACGCATGCCTCTGATTGCAGCGCTGGTCACATGTGCCTGTAGGGTGGCGGTGGGTGGGCTCACTATGACGCAGGTTGACCCTGCTGTCCTGGCAGAGCTGCCCCCAGATGTGGTGGCGGAGCTGATTGCAAGGCTCCCACCTTCCCATGAGCCCTTTGCAAAGCAGGGAAACCTGAGTCCCGATGCATCCCAGACTGAGGATGGCGCTGATGCAGCCCACGAGGGCAAGGCAACCAGTGGGTATCCAATCGCTGCAGCGCGTGCTGCTGGATCAAAGGTAGGCAAGTCCTGGGTTTTGCTCAAATTGTTCATAGCCCAGTAGATCTGCAATATTTTATTTCTCATGTCCTCAATTATATGCCGTATTGCTGCTTGACTGGCCCTGCTATGGTCATGCAGCCGTGGAGGCAGAAGCAGCTCGGTCCAGCAGAAGACGTTCGGCAGGTCTGGTCCGCACTGAGTTCCGTGCTTGAGGAACTGGGCCAGTCTGGGACCAGCGGCTTGGAATCATTACCATCGGAGACAGGCAGCCAAAGCACGGGGTGCAGTGGATCATCTGCAGAAGAGGAAGCTGCAATGTTGGAGTCTTTCAGCCGACTGGATGCTGTTTGTGAGGTTGTGCGTGAGTATGGCAGCAGCCTGATTTGCAGTGATCTGGAGAGCATGCAGTTCTTGCTGACCCGTCTTAGGACCGCCAGTCTGCACTGGCAGTGTTTCTCGAAGAGGCTGGACACGCTCTCATTGGCTCTTCAGGAAGCTGTGCAGCAGGAGTATAGAGGCAGAATTGTGCTAAAGTAGTCCGCTGCTGGGGAACTGACTCTGGCCCTGTCATGCTGTCACGCATACTTTTGGCATCTGTTGGAGATTTCTGGCATTGGTGGATCATATCTGACCAGCAGGTGTAAGAAGCTCTGATATAAATTTTTTTTATATAGAAACATCCGGATCCAGTCATATTGGTGACTAAACATTCGCTGGACCCTCTAATGATCTCTGGAAGTCATCTCAAGATCTCTACTGTGGATCCATGGAATGATCCGACAAAACGTGAATGCGAGTCTCTGGACTCCTTGTAGGAGCTGGAAAGAGCCCTCTCATGATCATGAGCTCTGCTTGCATATGCATATGTGGCAGGCTGCATTAGGAGCTCGGTACTTCTGCATTGTGCGTGCCATGTCTCAGGATCGTTCCATGATGCCACATCATATATGATATGGGTGCATGCATGTGCCAGCGCTAGCCGGCCTAGCTGGCGCCAGCTTCATGAATCAGCTGTATACATTTAAATTTGTGAGAGGCCCAGTCCGGCCTCCTGTGGCAGTCCACACATGGGCATTCCTAGCAGGCCTGCTGGCACGATCACGTTCAGCAGGCTCTTCTAAGCGGCAACTTGCTGAGAGTTTGCTATAACTAGGGAAGGAGCGTGGATATTCCAGGGAGATGATGTGAACAGAATTCCATGTTGCCTGTATAGGTCCCTGGTATGCATCCAAATTTTGCCGCTTGAGATGACAGATCAACAACAGGGACTGCAACCACAATAAGATTGCCGATCTGCGAAATAAACGATGCAGCACACGCATGTTCTTCTCATTTATGACAGAATCAGCGGTGTCATACCTTGTCACCGGTGATGAAAACATCTTGATACCTGTCAAGGCACAATGAAAGTCCTGCTCCTTATCGACATCGCAGCATTCAAAGAAGACAATTATACAGCATTAGACAGATGCCTGCTGACAGCTTCCCGCTTGCTCAGTTGCGCAATACAGCTCGATGAGAAGGAGGCCATTCGTTGGGGCTACAGAATAATTAACTCCCAGTATGAGCCAGAAGCTTTCGCGACGAGATATAAGAACGTAGCGGGTCACTCAGATGAAGAGTTCCCGTCGGGGAGTCCATTGCAGAAAGGTGGGAAAGTCCATAAGGTCTTCTTTGCCCAAGTCACAGTTTGGTGACTGGATGGAAAATTCAGTAAACAACGGTCTTTGATGTCCCAATGAAAGCGATGTGCAGGTGGTGCAGACCTCCTTGAAATCTCTTCTGAGGGCATCATTCAGTTCGCAAGGGTGCTGCAAAAGCTGACACAACCAGAGATCCTGTCTGCGCTGACAAGTCTGAAGAGTGGTGAGCATGTACAAATGTCCGCAAGAATATGATGGCAAGGATCATTTGAAAGTTGCAGATGATGGACTTGATGAAAGTTCTACTGCATACGCAGATGACTGCAGCTCGAACACCACAGTTGGCCGCTTCCAGTGCATCCAGAAATACTTTGCACTGCTCCAGACGTACTTTACAGACGGCAAAGGCAGCCTGCAAGATGGTACGGCGAGACAAGATGGATCACTCTCATGCGCTTTCCTTTTCGAGTCACAGCGTTTGGAGCAGGACCTGTCATTCCAGCAAGCTGTCATGCGACGTTGCAAGTGATGCGCAGGTGAAAATATAGCATCGGAGCATGGCCCAGGGTTGGTGCTTCTGTTCTCTGCTGCGCCACGGACACCCCAGGATGCGCTGACGTTTCTGGAGCTAGGTGCCCTTCACCATAAAAAGCTGCGCATGTGAGACAGCTCTGCTATCATGCCCAGAGGACAAGTGGAAGCTGCGAGTCTGAGAAGGTTATGTGGTTGCGCAGATGCTGTCAAGACAGACATGGCTAGGGCGGACATCTGGAGCATCCTCTCTGCGGCTGCAAAACCAGGGTTGGGCAGCATCTTTGGCAGCATGGAAGTGCAGCCCTGCTGGATCGACACAGGTGACCACCACCTGTGTGAGCTGGGTACTATGCCATTTCAGAAGGCATCCTCATTGAAATCGACATGTTCTCAGGCGTTGCGGCAGCGTTGCGCCCACCACTGTTCTGCTTGCAGGAGCTCCAGCCAGTGCAGTGCCCCAGGGCGATGCAGCAGAGGACTGGCGAGTGGGCGTACAACAGTTGCATTATCCCAACGCAAGCTTCCGCTATGGCGTTGTTGGCTCTTATGCTCACGGCCGTTACCATATCCGGTACGATGATGGGAAATTGTACGAGCATGTGGATCCTGGGCGCTGTGACATGGACTGGGTGCAGCCCGATGCTCTCAATCTGGCTTCGGTTGCGCGGAAGGGTGCGCTGCTATTCCTGCTCCCACAGGGGGTTTGACCATTGTGAAAATTGCAGCATACAGTGAGTCATCTGATCTACAGCGCATCTGAATTGCTATGTATACCCTGCAGAGGTTGGACAGACAGGGGGAACCTACAAGGAGCGGTCCTGCACGGAGCAGATCTGCGCCAGTCTGGATCAGATCCTCAGGTCTGCATTCAGCGACTAAAGCCAGCTCGACTTCAGCAGTGCATGTCGCCTTTGCCCCCCTTTTCTGCGCAGTGACAGACAATTGGCAAGTGCCCATTCACCGATCTATCCTTGTGCTTCAGGCGCTTTGGTGTGGGCGGTTGTGAGGAGCGTGCTGTCTTCAGCCTGCGTGACCTGGCAAGCCCTCTGGACACCCTCCTCATCAGCGCACACTATGCACCACTGTTCAGCCACCTGAAGGCAGTGGACAGGTCCAGTGTCTGCGCACAGCTTGCGCAGCTGGCGAGCGCTGAAGGTCTGGTGACCGATGGCATGGGCTCGGTGAAGCAACTGGCAGCCTCTCTGCAACCCGCCGCCACTAATGGTGCCGGTCGAAAAGGCGCGCTTTCTCGACTGCTGTGGCCCACACCACCATCTTCTGAAATAATTGAGATACCCATGAAGGCTGCTGACTCGACAACACCAGAGATCTCCGGCTCATGGCTGCTGTGCTTGCTTGTGCCAACAGGTACCATCACGGACAGAGCAAAGGAGATCAAGAAGGGGCGCAAGATGGACGAAAAGGCTGCCAGGAAAGCGGCCCATGCCAAGCGTACCGTGGGCCGAACAGGGATGGAGGTAGACAGCACATGCTGAAAGACGGTTTCTGGATTGCATTGTAACTTTGATACGCATTCGTGCCATCAGAGTGTTTGTGGTCTGTCATCATGCATGCGTGGGTGTGGCGCAGGTGAAGCAGAACAGGGCTTCACCGCCAGAGGTGGGCTCTACACGGCCATCGCCAGGCACGGCCAGCGTCCAGGTAACCTGGGGCGAGCCTGTTCATTTGCACACTGTTTAATGCATTTGTTTTGGAAGCCATGAAATGACATGGAAAATTGCTGCACAGCAGGTGAATGGGAGGGAAGGAAGGCAACAGAGCTTGCCTCCTGCAGAGAGCCCGGGTGCTACGTGGACAGGTGCGTCTGGCATTCCCACCTGCATAAGCATGTAGAAGCACACGTTTTGACTGGAAGCCTTCCTTACTGCTAAATGTTCTGTGCAGATGGGCTGTGCAGACCGCAGTATGACTTCCATTCCACCAGCTGTGCGCCTGAAATGCTGGAAGCTGCATCCAGGCAAGTTCCTCCCTGCCTTTGCAAGTTGAAAGTATGTGATCCACTTGGCACGCCTCAATGTGGAAGGTGTGCTTACCAACTGCCCCAAATCCCTCTCTTGGCCAGCTCATTGTTTGAACAATGACTTTTATTCGTTCACCGTTTCGGGGAATGATCTGAAAATGCAATATTTCATCTTGCTGTCATGCAGATTCCGGGATGAGCTGCACGCATCCCTCAGGGATCCCCAGCTCTGTCTGGCAGATCTCTACATGATGGAGAGACGAGCGGATGCCCTTGTGAAAGATGCTGTGAAGGCCTTGCTGAGGTGTGCCACGCAAATTACCCGCACATGCAAACCTCACATACATTAATTTCCACCCATTGCCGTTGGGTCTGTACAGCACTGTCTGTTCTCCAATGCAATGAGTTTTTATCATTCTTTGGCAGATTTGAGGCAGCGGAGATGGAGGAGGCAGGCAAGGGCGCCCATCAGAGCGCGGGAGCCTCACAGGCGGGCTGCAAGTGGAATGCCGGCAAGGGCGCAGACCCAAAACTGGCTGCGGCGGTGCGCGTGCTGGCTGCTGGCCTGCTGCTGGGCTGGGAGCAGATCCACGCCAAGCACCCCAACCACAGGTCGGAGACGGCCGGCCAGAAGTGCGCGCGCCGAGATGAGCAGCTGCTTCAGCTCCTGCTTCGCATGCACATCCTGGCAACACTTGCCACAAAGCTGGGTGCGCTCACAGACTCCACTCTTATTACCACTATTGCGGCTGAAGGACAATTTACTTGTGCATGTCAGCCCGCGATCTGAGTTTGCTATCAGCAGCCTCTGAAGTGGCCTTTTATAGCCCAGCAGAGCCGAGCATTTGAGGGATCTGTTTAAGGGGTGCCACAGCTGTACATCACCATGTCAGATGGCATGCGTGGCTGGCCCATGTGTGAAACACACATTCTCTTGCTGTGTGACTCCTCATAGCACATTCTTTGAGCCCACCAGCATTGGCCAGTGATGGTGGAAGCGGCTCGGTGCACGCGCAGATGCAAAGGTGACCAAGCGGCAGAGGCGTGAGGTGGTGGAGCTGTTTGATCAACTGGGCATCAGCCTCATCGGCGACGGCGTCAGCGCAGCAGACGTATACAACTCCGTGCTGCAACCCTGCTTTGGTATGTTCTCACTCGACCATCTTTCCAAGTCCGTCACCTGTCATCTGTCCTTCGCATGTCAGATCACATCATCAACCTGGTGCTTTGGATCTCATAGAGGTTGTACCTTGTGTCCAGGTGCTCAGCTGCCGGACCTCATGCAGCCACTGGCCGAGTCGTGTGGGCAAGCCGAGGACAGCCTGCCCTCCCTGCCGTCCTTGGGCACCCGCGTGACAGGGTCCTTCGCAAAGCACTCGCAGAACTCCGAATGCTGCGGCAGCGTCTCCCCTTCAGACATCTCCACCGGCAACGCCAGGTGCATGCTCCACCAAACTCCTCCATGAAGCAGCAGACGATATTCACTGTGTATGAAGTTCTTGATGCAGTACATCTTGCCACCCGTCAATTGCCCGCGTACGCCATGTCAAAGTATACCCAATAATGGGGAACTGAATGTTCTGGTGGTGACAGGGACAGCAGCTTTGGGAACAGGCCGCGCGACGTGTGTCGGTCCTCCAGCATGCTGTCTGGCAGCCACTCAGCCTGCCAGACAGGGCAGGGCGGCAGAGACATCCAGCACGCCAGGCCTGCTGCGAAGCACTTGCTGTAAGCACATCTCTTGCCCCTCGATGACCATCTGTCACTCGATAATAGAAAACCCCAGCTGGCTCAATGCTTACATTCTTTGTTTGAAGACTTGCAGCGAGGCTTCTCTTGCATGCATGCAGGGTGAAGCAGAAGGCTGGCAGGCCAGCGCTGGAGCGCATGGCATCACGGTCACGGCTGGCTCCAGTCGGTGAGCCCCTACTGCATCCATCAAAGTCTTATCACCTGCTCTGTAAATCCTGCGTCTCATCCTTGCATATGCCAGGAACTAAAACAGCTTCAGCTGGGCATGCATCCGCAAGTGACAAGCCCTGTGGTGTGCGACAGTGGGCAAGCTGTCCATCGCGGACTTGCAGCGCAAGAGGAGGGGCCGCAAGCGCCACGGTGGCGGCAGCAGACCGGGCTCCGCTGCCGTGCGTGGGAAGGCTGCGCCCGCCCCCAGCCAGCCCATCTCCACCACCCCTGACGCCCAGAGGTGACCGCCCTGTGAATCATGGTTCTTCATTCCAAATACGAAGGTGAAAGAAAAACACATATTTGGAAGTATGCGTCTCCACAGGACCGCTGCATTTTGCCAGCAGCATACAGGGCAATGCAGACAGCATCTTCTGTGATTCTCTCTCCATACTGAGGCTTTGTGGGTGCTCGGCAGGACGCATGCGGGTGGCAGCACGGTAATGACGCCTCAGTCGCGCCGCAAGGCCACGCCGGACGAGGATGTGGATGTGGAGTGCATCCCAGAGACGGAGATCAAGGGCGGCGGCTCCCACATGATCAGCGCCGACGTGGCCTCCCGCCCGCTCATGCGCCAGCCCTGCTTCGGTGAGGCCCATTTCACTGTTGATAAATGCTGCTGTCATCACAATACTGGCACACATCCCAAGCACATCACTGATTGCACCTCGTGTGGATACGTAACCTCAGCAATGGTACCAGGATGCTGCAGGTATAAGAATCCTTTGCCAAAGCCATCTGCACGCCTAGCGAATGTGCTGACCATGCTATTCGCTACACCTGCTCACATGTCTGTGCATGATGTCAGGCAGTGCAGTGCTGTGAGAGATACCCAAGGCATTGCTAAAGGTTCAACTTGCTGAATTTGGCATTCCTGCCGCAGGAGGGATTCCGGTGACTGATGAGCAAGGTGGTGAGAATCTGGCGCTCTTCTCGCACGATGAGGAGGAGGCACCTCCAGCAGACGGCCGCCCGCCTTTGCAAGGTCATTTACACCAAACATCTCTTTGATTTCTGCTTCCACAGCATCATCGCCGCAGCACTTGATGGAAAAATTTCTGCACAGAACTGACGGAAATTGATGCTCTGGTGCGCAGATGTCGGCGTGAAGCAGCCGACCGCTCAGGGCACCTGGCTGTTCCCGGCACAGAACAAGCGCAATGCCCCGTCAAGGGCGAAGCTGCAGGCCGCTCAGCAGCCGCCACAGCTGCCTCCACAGCGATGCCTGCTGGAATCGCTGGACTTTCAAGTTGGCGCTGCAGAGAAGGCCCCCGCTGCGCCACACGAGCATCACTCGCCAGCTCAGCACGACATCCCCCCACTGCCGCACATGGCGGTCAGCGCTGCAGCTGAGCTGCAGCCGCTGTCGCCCAGCCCTATGCACCGTCACTCACCAGAGGTTCTCCCGGCAGACGACAGCATTGGCGCTTGGCAGAAGGATGTGCTGCCCTCAGAGGTCCAGGAGGATATCGGGGAAGTCGGAGGCCCGGCAGCTGCAAGTGGTGAGGATGGGAACGCCTCAGAGCCGGCAGCGGCATCAGTGGATGGCAGCTTGCCAGCAGACTCGCCTATGGAAGAGGCAGAGGCCGCCGAGGAGGCGCAGAAGCCTCCACCCGAGCCAGAGCCGCCTGCGGCGCGCGATCCGTATGAATTCGATACGGACGAGGACGCTGCTAGCGATGGGAGGGTGGAGCTGTACAAGAGTGCTCCGGCCCATGCAGCCAGGGAGGAGCCTGCCAGCGCTGCACAGCCCGAGCAGCCACAGGCAGCTCCACCGGTGGGCGCAGCTACAGCGGCTCGGCGGAAGCCCAGCACATCGCCGTGCTACAGCGACGCATGCATGCAGGGTGCAGGCCAGGCGCTGACGCAGCTGGCCGACATCATCAACAGGCTGCCCAGCGAGGCCTCACCGCCGGCTGAAGCTACAGATGCGGGGCCCTCCTGCAAAGGCGGCGCTGACAGGCATCGCCCCAGGAGAGCGCAGCCGCGCAGCGCAGCCCCTGCTGAAGCCGGCGTGCCCGCCTCTGGAGTCTCCACAAGGTCGGGACGGCGGCGGCATGAGTCTGGGGCGGGTGACGAGCTGCAGCAGCCCAAGGGGAAAAGGCGCAAGGCGGAGGAACCAGCAGAAGCGGCAGATGCAGATGCGGTGCCCGGCCGTCACCTCCGGAGCGGCAAAGTTGTGGCAGAGAGCGCCGGTCCGGCCAGCGTCAGGAAGCGCAGGGAATCACAGGCAGGGCAGCCTGCGAGGGTGGCTGCGGCAGGCGAAGCCGCGGAGGCACCCAGTCGCCCCGCAACAAGGTCATCCAAGCAGCCGCTGGCCTCTCTGGCCTTGCCGCCAGCGGGGACGCCTGCAGGCCAGAAGCGGAAGGGGCAGCCTTCGCGTGCCACCCCCAAGCCGCGCCATTCCTCTCAGAAGCAGCAGGCAGAGAGCGGCCCGGAGCCCACTGCATGCCCTGAGGACGAGGCTGCAGGGCAAGGGTGTGCGAGCGGAGCAAGGCCGCAGCGAAAGCGGCAGACACCTCTCCGACTGGACGGGGCGGAGTATGAGCTGCCCAGCTTCATGGCAGGCCCAGCAAAAGGCGCAGATGCTCCTTGTGGCAAGGAGAGCTCGCAGGAGGTCCCGGTCCTGACAGAGAACCGCTCGTCACAGCCATCGCAGACACTTCAAAGCCTTCAGCCGGCTGCATGTCCTGAGGACAGCGCTGCGGCACAGCAACGTCCCAGCGCACTGCAGAATGTGCGACCGCAGCGCGACAGGCGCTTGTCAGCGCATCTGGGCAGCGGAGAATATGAGCTGCCTGGCTTCATGGCAAGGCAAGCTATGGCGGCCAAGGCTGCGCATCCTGAGCAGCTGACAGAGGACAGGGTGGAGCCTGCTTCAGCACCAGACGGCGGTGCTGACACAGAGCACTGTCCAGATGCTGACCTTGAGGGAGCCGTGATGCCAGAGGAAGTACATGTGTCCGCCTCAGAAAGCGACAGCCCTGCACTGCGTGGAGAGGCCGCCCAGGATAGCGGCTGCCATTGGGACGCCATCGTGATGAGTCCGCTTGCCGAGGGTTCAGCTGCTCAAGGGCAGGAGCATGCAGACGCGGCTGTTCCACAGCAGCAGGAGCCTCCGTGTGAGGCGCAGCTTCCAGCCCAGGAGCAGCCAGCATTGGCCGGCAGCCAGCTGGGAACCCCGGCACAAGCGGACCCGGACCTCTTTGTGAGGCGCTCTACTCGTAAGCTTGGGGTAGTGGAGCACGAGCCGCTAGATTTCTTCACTCCAGCGCCACGGTCTTCCCGGCCCCGAGCGACCCCCGGCACAGCTGCCGCGCGCACATCTGGGTGCGCCCCGGCTTCTGCTGGAGGCCCTCGTTCAGCGGCGGCCGCTGAGGCCCAGACTCCTGCACCCTTCCGCAGCGAGCAGGTGAAGGCAGCAGCAGAGACCCTGTTGCAGCGGAAGAAGGCAAGAATGCTGGCTCCTGGCTCCGCGGCGGCATGCAGTGCAGGGCAGGCTTCCAGCTGGGGAACTCAGGCAGATCAGCACTCTGAGGGTGAGCAGGCTACAGCAGAGGTATCATCAGGCATCCTGGAGGGCAAGGTGCAGCAGCAGAACAAGCGAGCTGGCGCCAGCCGACATAACTCCTGCAGCAAGATGACAGGTGTAGGGCAGGCGTCTGGCGATGCAGGGCGATGCAGAGCAAAGAGAGCCTGCAAGACTCCTAAGAGGCTGCAGGCTTCACCGTGAGATGTGCAGATCGTTAGCCGTGTGCACAGTGAAAATTATCTGTGAAGTCCATTCTGTTTTGCTGCAAGTGCTATTAGACTTTCTTCCTGATGGCCGTTTAAAGCAACATGAGAGGTTCTGGAGATATTGATTTCAAGGGTGGACAGAATAGTGAGTAGGCATGCATGATAGCAGAAGACAGGCCCCGTCTTGTAGGGTGAGATGAAAGAGCGCAGCCCAGCCCTGATCCTGTATGTGTGCATTAGAAACAGTCGCAGGAATTTGCCATGTGCACAATTGCAAGCTATGATGAGTCTTCTGTGCTTCAGTATACATCTATTCCAGTGTCAATGATGTGAGTGACGGCTTGAAACCTTTCAGAAGTGTGACAATTGCCAGCCTGACCAGTATGCTGTCTCTTTTTAACATGGGCGCATTATGTCGCACAAGCTTCAGCTCGTAACACGTACAAAAATGCGCATGCACTGCAGGCAGGCCCTCGCACCCAAGTCAACAATTGCATGCAACCGCGACCGATGCCTTGGCTCAAGAGCGCCAATCATGCCCTCTGACCACCCCCCTCTCTGCAGTATACCGGTGCAGTACACCGAAAGTCTCCACACCACCCTCAAAACACACTCTACACGGGCATCATCTTTTTACAGTGGGACTGCTGCCCAGAGCTGCCCCGGGCGCGGCGCCTCGCCAGGCTGTCTGCCCCTGCTGTGCCGGCCACGCAGCGGCTTTGGCGCTGCCTGCCATGGGGCTGGAGCCCTCCGACCTGCTTGTGGCGCCTGCATCCGACGTGTTCTGCCGCGCCCCAAGCGCTGCCTTTGTATCCGGCCTGCAAGCACGCGGATCTTGTCAAAACGCACAGTAGCACTGAACATGTGAAGAAGTTTGTGAAAATCCAGAAAGTAGGAGCAGGGGTTACAAGCAAATGCAGTGTCTAGAGTGTAGCATGGGATGGGATTGCACCTGCTCGGCCAGCCGGCAGGGCTGTTGCCGGCGCTCTGCAGGAGGCCTGCACTGTTTCCGGCCCACACACGCTTTGCGCCGGTGGCAGTCACGGGCGTGGACGCAGTAGAGAAGCTGGGCGAGGTGGGCTTGCTGTCCGCGACCGGCGTTTGCGCAGCCGACCCCGCTGGCGACTGGCCGCCGGGGTTTCCGCGTCTGGAGGCTTTGCGCGTCTTGACAGCCCCCAGCTGCGGGAAATCACCCTCGTTGCTCAGCGCGAATGCTGCCGGCGGAGGCGTCTGCGGCTGCTTCGGCAGCGCTAGCTGAGCGGCCGGTTGAGATGCCTCCTGCGGCCCCTTCGGCCGGCCACCATCGGCCGAGGCATCCGCCCGTGAGCGCCCCTGCGCACCTGCTCCGGATGCAGAGCGGTAGGATGCTGGTGGAGAGCTCCCAGGATGCAAGGGACCCTTGGGACTGCCAGCAGCGACGCATCTGCTGGCCGCTGACGGCGGCGACAGGGACTGGCCGGAGACAGGGGAGCGCTGCGGCCGGCTGAGCCCCAGGAGCGCACTCGAGTAAGGGCCCAGCTGCGCTTTGGTGGGCGTCGTCGGAGCCGGCCCCGGTGGATGCTGCGTCGATTCCGCCTGTTGCTGTTGCTGCTGCTGTAGGTGCTGCTGCGGTTGCTGCTCCGCGCCCCTCTGGCGACTGGGACCCTGCCGCACGGCATCTGCCAGCGTCCTGACTGGCTGCGGCTGACCCTGCGCCGCCGCATGCCCGTCCGGCTCTATGCACGTGGCGGACGAGGCCTCCACAGGCCTGTGGTGTCCAATGCTGGGCGTCCTGGGCTCCTGCGCTGAGCCTGAGCTGACCCGGCTGCTGCTCTGGGCTGCCTCCGGCTCGACCGGACCCTTTGCCCCGGAAGCCCTGTCTGAGATGTCTGCCGCCTCTGTCGGGGCACCAGCCCGCGCTTGCGCAGTCGTAACCCCGGTAGCAGGAGCCGCCGTGCTGACAGACAGGGGCGGAGTGAGCACTGTTGGCCGCGGCTGCTGGCCGAGGCCGGCCGGGCCCGCCGCTCTGGCGGCCTCGGCTGCGGCGTGCGCACGAATGTGGCGCATGTCCAGGTTGTCAGCCGAATTGGACCTGGCAGGCGCTCGGGGCCTGTTGTTCGTGACCGTGTTGTCCTTCCTGGTACCTGCCGTCCCCCGTTGGTGCCGCGCACCGTGCCCCTGGCCTGGCCTGTGCTGGTCGAGGCCAAGCTGCGAGCGTGACGTTCTGCGCGATGTACACAGCAATGGCAATCGCATAAGATTGACAAGATTCCAGAGTGCACTGTGTTGCCAAATATGTCCTCTTCAGATTATGACCACTGCTTCTTGATAATCACTATAAGGCCGCAGCCACAGGAACAAGGATTGGAAGGGCACACACCTGAGATGTGCCGGCTGATGCTGCTGCGGGTTGGGATGCCCTTCTTGGGGCTGCTGCTCCGCCACGGCCGGCGCGCTGTCCTGCGACGTGACAAAGGTGTGGCAGCGGCGAGCGACGGTGAGGTGCTGCGACAGCGTGAACAGGTCGCCCTCCAGCAGGTCCTTGGCCGGTGAGGCATCGGCCGGGGCCGCGGCCGGTGCCGCTCCCTCGACCGCACTGCTCTGGGGAGCCGGCCTCTGGTACATGAGCCCTGCGCACAGCGCAACGGCCATCAATTTGTGGATTGCTCAAAACGAGGTTCCAAAGCTTGAAGGCGCAAAGTTGCCCGGAGTGTGCTGGTGGATTCCCACCAGCTGAAGCGGGGAGGATGGGGGGCTGCTGCTGGTAGATGCGGCCGTTGGGCAGGCTGAGGGTGGGCCCAAAGGCGGGCACTGATGGGGGGTGGAAGCGCATGTGGAGGCTGCCGGGCTGCAAGGGGACCGGGTAGGCCATGCCGTGTAGCGCATACGCGTACATCGGCAGCAGCATCTGCTCCTGGCCCGTCAGCGGCATGCTGACCAGGCCATTACTCCTCAGAGGGCCCTCGTAGTGCCCCTGCACACATGCACTCTGCTCTTCACCCTTTATATTTATCATGACCGAGTCCTCTTCGTACCATAGCCCTGCTCTCACAAGCAGTAGTCTGCATCCATAGCCCAATTCTGTATGTGACAGCACATGCATTTAAAGCCACCAACGCACAGGGAAATCAAGGACACCTGATGAGGGGTGCCATTGTCACGCTTATGGTGGCCGCCGTGGCCTCCAGGATCGAGGCCGTTGGGGCCAGCACGGCCGCTGTTGGACCTGCGCAGCTCTGCGCCGCCTCCGTTGGCCAGCACGCTCTGGGGATGCCCCGTCCCCGACGGACCCCGCGCCCTCGCCTCACCCCCTGCAGGAACTGCAGCCCAAGCACATCCGCCTTCAACACTGACGAGGGAAGGCCGTTTGGCACGGGCGCGATCTGCCAAGTAACAAACACCTAGAGGTTACATTGCAGAAGGACTCACCTGGGAAGGGGCCTGGAGGCTCGCTGCTGGCGCTGATGTTGCTGGCGCTGCTGTGCGGCCGCTCCGGCAGGGGCCCGCTGAAGGCTCGCCCTGCACCGCCCAGGTCCACAGCTGCATTGACAACACATGTCCATATTCCACACACTGCTAGAGCTTGTCCCCTGCAGCTCTTTGCATCAGAAAGAAGTGCTCTTTCTACAATCAGAGTACTGCCTTTGTAGGCTTCCCAGTGTCACTGCAATAAGCATGCACCTCGCCATAGAAAAGGCTCAAAGAGATTTGCAAAAGGCTCTCACACCTCCGTTGCCGTTGCTGTCATGCATGTTGGCGGCTGCAGAGGCGGGCGCGTAGGCCATGAGGTAGGCGGGGTGGAAGGCGTGGGATTCGGCGGAGCGCGGCTGGCTGGGCACGGGCGACATTGCCGCAGGCACCATGAGCGGGCGGCAGAATGCGGGCACATGCGCCAGAAGGGCGTCCGGGTGCAGGCGGCCCAGCGAGGGCAACTGCGTGCGCTGCGCATTCCAGGTGTTGCGAAAGAAGCCGTCCACCGCCTCTGTCGCTTCCTGCCCCACCTGCTCGCATCGCTGCCTTTGAAAACTCTGCAAGGAATGCAGAAATGCTCCACAAGACAGCATGCCCTGTCGACTATCTTCCCGCGTCTTTCTGACAGTCTGACATGCGCCAAGTGAGGGACCAATGGGACATGGGGGCGCATGCGGACCTTGTCGAAGATGGAGTCGAGCATGTGACAGCCGTGGGCGAGGGCCTTGCGGATGCGGGCCTTGCTGGCCTTGTTCACAGAGCGGCCCAGGTTGTTGGTGGGCAGCAGGGGGTCCACGATGTTCATGTTTTTGATCGTGAAGGCCTTCCCCGGCCCCTGTTGCACAGGGCTGTACATCTCCAGCATCGTTTTGAGCACATCCCCTCTCAGCAGCGCCCCCCCTTCCGCGCCAGCAACTGGCTCAACTGCGCACAGCCAGGACAAACTCTTCTTGCGCTATGGAAGCATTTGTATGCAGCAATATTCCTTTTCTGCCAAGCCCACCAGTCAAGGCACTCTCCAATGTGACATAAACTTTTAGAGGAGGCAAAATTGCTCAGGAATCAAGGAGTGCATGAAAAGCACCTTGAGGGTCGGGAAAGGATGAGAGCGGGATGGGGCCTTGCAAACTCAGTGCGTGGCCGTCCCAGTCGAACTTGCTGAAGACAACCAGGAACTTGCGCAGGACCTGCCAGCAAAAGGTGGACACGTCGCTCAGTGTGTTTGCCTGAATGTAAAACAGCTACATGGAAAGCAAGATGGGTTTGCTGATGCGGACCTTGAGAGGGGACTGCAGCTCATGGTGGTACATGTTGAAGATGTACAGGACCATTGTCTCCAAGGCATATGTCGATAAGAGACCGTGGTGAGCTCCCAACAGGCGGCTCTCGTAGTAGCACCAGGCCTTCACCTGAAGCAGCATGCTGTATGAGCGTAGTGCGCCTCGAAGGCAGCGGACAGTGGGTGATTTGAGGCTGACAGAAACAAACATGGGAATCCAAATCCAAGCTGCAGCGGGTATACACACCAAGATGACGCTGCGTTTGAAGAGGTGCTGTTTTCCTATGTGCCTGTCAATAGACTCCAGGAATGCAACAGTGCATAGGCCGCCCAACGTGTCAAAAGAGATGTCCACCACAATATTGTCCACAAGGCATTTCAAAAGCTTCACCTGGAACAAACAACAGCAAGCTATCAGAAGCCTTTGAAAACTTGGGAAGCTTTGCAATCCACAGACAAGCTTTCACGCTCCCTATGCAAAGCTTCTGGACTGCCTGCTGACTAAGACGTGCCAGACCTCTGCATTGATGATCTGGACATCCTTGACTCTGTGAGGGTTGAGAGCATTGCGTCCCTCTGCCTCAAGCAAAGCACTCAGCTCATAAGTCCAGACGTCACGCAGTCGTGGCCCCTTTCCTTGGAACACCGCCAGGTCGATGTCCCCATCCGGCAGATAAGTTTTCAATGGTACAGAACCAAACATGTATGCTTCCACCTGTAACATGGTTATTGATTACAATCTGACATTGGAGACTTGCGAGGAGACCTCTGTAGGAAAGGCAATGCATGCGAACACACCTGTTGTGCTGGAAGGAAACATCTTTTTATCAAGTCTTTAACGTAATTTCCCACTTCCTTTCTTCTCCTGTCCGAGAGATGATTAGGCTTTATTCTCTGAACCAATTCTTCCACTCGTTCCTCAAGGGAAACCAAGTTCTGGGGAGCCTCTGCCTTTAGACTTGCAGAACGGCGTGGCGCCTGCATGCCCTAGGAACAGACTCCTGTTATCAAGTCTGATAAATTCTGTACGACTCCTCGTCACTCATGAGCGTGAGTACTGAATACTGGACAGAGGCATGCAGCATTCAGGCCAGATGGCTTCCTAGGGTCCAGGACCTCCTTCCCTTGAAATATGAATTTCAAACCCTAGGCCTTCAGCTATCTCCGAGAGAGAAGGCCATTCAGATCAATCTTGGCCCTGGAGGTAACATCAATGATATAAATGATAATGCAGCAAAATAGGAGTTGACTTTACATTCTTTCTGCTTGCATGCCAATCACTTATGCCAGACAAACATCTCCACCTAGACTCGAGCTTTCCTTTGGATCCAATTTATTCAACCTCGTCTACGCGTCACTCAACGTGTCAGAATGCAGTCTAGATTGAAATCTGCGGCTAAGCTGTCCAGCACGCTGTCAGGTCTGAAAGTTGCAAATATTGCAGAAGGTCATGCCTCCCCTGAGTTCCTCAACAGCATTTGATCTACTTCCTTCTTGCAGGGTGTTCCGCATCATGGTCATCACTATTGATACAGACGACTCAGAGAAGCTTGCACAATGACTACAGAGGCACCACTGTTCTCTCAGTTCGTAAGGGTGACCAGGTGAGGCATCTTGGGCTATGCGCTGTTCCTGGAAGGACACTGGGCGCTTCTTTTATACTTTCTAACTGGCTGGCTGCAGGTAATCATCATGGCAGATGGACAGGTGACGAGAAATTCAGAGATCATCAAGCCCAATGTGAGGAAGGTCCGCAGCATGTTTGATGGCAAAGTGATTGGCGGGTTTGCAGGTAAGTGGCTGACCAGATCGGCGGGAAGCTGCGTAAGAGAATCTTCAAAGGTTTTTGGGACGTGAAGAGGCACACTCTGACATGAACATGTATTCTGCAGGTGCAACAGCTGATGCATTCACCTTGTTTGAGCGTCTAGAGACTCAGCTGGAGACAAATTCTGGTGATTATCTGGCCTAGCTCTAGGCCACAACGTTGATGAATGGCAGGCATGTACTCTGATACATCCAAATGCTGAAATTCTGTGAGGATCATCAGGCCTCTCAATGTTTTGCAGGCCAGCTCAAACGCGCTGCTGTGGAGCTCGCAAAACTATGGCGGCTCGACAAGTATCTTCGCAAGCTTGACGTGCGGACCCCTTTGATTTGGTGGGCTGCTTTTTGGTGTGGAAGAAAATTTTCTTTGCTCTCATTATCAAGATTCCTGCTGCCATGTTCCAGGCAACGATGATTGTAGCGGATGCGAAGGAGTCCCTCACAATCACAGGAAATGGGGATGTTGTGGAGCCACACGATGGGGTCATAGGTGCGCAGCACAGCAACATGCATCCTGTCATGCTGCTCACCAAAGCATGTACACTTGATGCTGGCCATATTTGAGATTCTCATGCGTTTGGTGGACATGCAAGCTCTTCTGACCGTTTGTTGTCATACAGCCATTGGCTCTGGTGGACCATACGCCCTGGCTGCAGCTCGAGCACTGATTGACCTTCCTGACTACGATGCAAAGGCGATAGGTAACAATTCACTGGGCAACCCACTGTGGTATGACACATCTGAGCATATGGATGAGTGCAGAAGTTTACATATGGAGGACGGACCCTATCAATCTGACCCCATTGCTCTCTACAATTCACTGAGAGCTCTCTCTTGTCTGCGTGCAGCTGATAAGGCGATGAACATTGCGGCAGACACATGCATTTACACAAATCACAATTTCACCTTTTTGACGCTGAAGGCCGACAGCCCCAGCTCTTGACCAGTCACAGCCAGCAACGCATTGTGCAAAGACTCGGCAGTTCCGCAGTATGCCTGGTGAGGGAGAGCGACTGTTGTTGGGATGCCCATATCTGACGTCTAGATCGTCAACAATTTGATATTGTACTTCAATATTCGGCACTTTATGAGCATTGCAGCTATCATCGAGCTCTGGTCTGCTCATGTGCCCGCAATGCTTGTCTTCTCAAATACTGGAGTGCAGCTCCTGTACTATTATCACCTAGCAAATGCTCGTGATCTTGTCTGTTAGCATCATTTTGACCCAGTTATATTCTGCACCACAGCCAAGCTGTATGTTGGTCCTGCACACACAGTAAAATAAGTTTTCAAAGTGGATATACTTTGCCATGATTGTGCTAGCAGCACAGCCGCAGAGTGCACCTCAAGCGCGTAATGCCGTGTGTTGACATGTGACGCACATGCTGCTTTAGTAAATTAGTCTTTTCAGGCCAGTCTGCCAAGTTGAAGGAAACCTCATTGCAGCGGTAGGGGATGGTAGACGCACTCGTGAATATGATGACTTCGTGTATCTGAGACCGCACTCTCAAGAACTGCAGGGAATCCTACATATGCATTACATGCACGCGTCTGAGTCAATGCTGCTTCTCAACTTTCCATGGTATCCGCCCCAGGAAATAAGGTAATGATCATGATATTTACGTTGATTATGGTGTGTCTTAACAAAGCTCAGATTAGCGTATATACCTCGGGGTCCAAATCTCTGACAAAATTCTGGCCGAGATAAGAAATGTCAGGAAGAAGCCCTGCATACTTCTTTGCAGCTTCTGGCTGCAAATGCACACATGGGGTGGGATCAGTTTTCTGAAGGCACAGATCATGATCAGGTGATAAGAAACTAACTGCACTTGGCAAGGATTAAAGCAGCAAAATTGGACTACCTCGAAGCTTGTTTTCAGAATGGCTCCTTCATTATTGAAAACAATATATCCGACGACACCCTGCATTGTAGAGTAAAATATCCAGGCTTATGCCCATCCTATACTCGAACCAAGTGTGATGCTCAACGTTTTAAATAAAGCTACTCACCTTTCGTTGCAGGACAGTCTGTAGAGCTGTATCAATACCCACCTAGCACAAAATGAGTTATGTCAAGGCCATTGGCGTGTTTTATTCTTTGATCTGTAAGTGCTTGCGAGAGAATCCCGTTCGTGCGGTTACTTACCATTGGAGAAGGTAGTTCGACCATGTTAGCTGACGCCAGGAAATAGCTTCAGATTGAGCTGATATTTACAAGATCCAATGAAACCGGCATTTGTTGCGATGTACCTCGTCATCGCAGAGGTAACGCTCCTACAAATTTCCCCTTCGAGTTTTTTTGAGCTTGTGAGATTTTGTCCTTATGACATGCATTGTCGCCGAAATGAGGAAGATCTTGCATTTACTTCATGCCTCTGTCTTCTCCTGTCCACCTTTCCTCTTGAGGAATGGTTTCTTATCACCCAGCTTCTTAAGTCCACCTTGGTCAGGTCCCTGCTGCCAATAATAAAGACATGACATCCCCCCATCAGAAATTGCTACTGTGCAGCTTAGGACTTCCTAATGCAGAAACAATCAATACATCCGATGAATCTGAATTGAGGCATTTGATTGTCTGGCTTGAGCATAAGGCGGTATGGGCCCATATTTTCTTGAAATGTCTGCTACTGATAGGCCAAGCGAACTGTGGCTAACGTTTGTTGAGTTGCGCAGATCAGACAGTACCGTCCAGAAGATCGTGGTTCAATTTCCGACACGAAATCAGAGAGGTGGCCTGTGGCTTTTGTGAAGGTGGGTTAGCAGCTACATCTAGCTACCTTCATAATGCTCTGGCATTTTGTCAAAGTGTGTCTCCGTTTATTGATAGGGCCTACTGACATGGCCAATCTCTTTTGCAGTATTTAAACGACCTGGAATGCCCGGTGGAGCATACTGGCGCAGCTCTGCAGAGCCATGCTGTCGTTGATTGGCTGCTGCGCTACGCTGTGGACCTGATGCATGGTGACAGAGGTACATCTGAATGCAAGATTCAACATCAGTATCTTTTATGTCACCATACATCACTGAAATTGCCACGTGCAAACGCAGCAAAAGAGCTCGGGCCATTAAGCTTGAGCGCCAGCAGACAGTGTCTTGTGGAAGAGTTGGACAAGCAGCCTGCAGAGGATGTCATCTTCTTGGATGGTGCGACACATGCATACCCCCCCTGCATGCCTCTTGAGTAGCTGAGAACATACGGTCCTTCTTGTTGCCTTTTGCCAAGCATCTAAGTCCTTCCAGCAAATTTGGGTTGCAGTTGGACAGCCAGAGGTGAAGGCAGCAATGCAGGTCCTGCTCAAGCATTTGGGCCTGGAAAACTCAGAAGGTAGTCTGGCACAGAAACTCGCATCAGCCAAGCAGATTCTTGCCCAAACCATCATCCCAGCGGTGAGGGACATTGAGCTGCGAAAGGGCCCCGGCAGCCCAGCCTTCCTGGACATGAGCAGTTATCCGCTTGGCTTTTCAACGGGAGGTATACGCACTACTATGCCTAGGCTCACATGTCGGAATAGTTTCCTGCCAATATAAACGGCTGCATTGTCAAATCTGTGCCTTTGCTTTTCTGTGCATCACACTTGATAGCATAAAGTTGTTGCATTCTGCAGATGAGAAGACCGATTTAGCTGCAAAGATCCTACGCATGCTGTACATCAAAGATCTGCGTGCACTGCAGACGCAGATTGATGACATGATCGTGCAGATCCAGGTATGCCTCCTGGCACCATTGAGATCATGGTTGAGACTTGCATGCTTGAGACTTGCATGCTTGAGACTTGCATGTCACCGAGTACCAAGGCATATGCTTTGTGTCATTTTGCAGGAATTCACAGCCAATCCCCGCATTGTTGCCAGCCTCGGAGGTATTGGTCGATGATGTGAAGGGATCTGTTGTGCATCATCTTTGTACCAAGAGTGCCTTCCGCTGGGGATTGGTAATTTCCCTGAGAGTGGCTATACACTTAATTAACTGCTTTTGCTCTAGCCTTAGGTCTCAGGGCCCTGAGGGCTGCCCTCATTAGCATTATAAGCTAGGTTTTCCCTGCGCAGCATTGTATCAGTGCAGTAATACTGCAGCACTTCAATGTGGATAGGTATTGCATGTCTCTTAGACATGAGTGATGGGCGCTTGTAGGCAAACAAGTGCGACAAACAACTTTGTCATATGAGGCATCTTCTCTGGTTGACTTCATCGTTAGATCAATGCAATCCTGCAATGTCTTCAGGCGCATGGTTACATGCTTCTGTGTACGTGTATAGAACTACCTATGAAAATACAATCTCCCCTTAAAACAAAATGCTTCATTCACGTGTGAGCATTTCATCAGCATGCATGCGGAGACTCTGCCCTGTACAGGTGTCTTACAAGACACCAAAGCTCTCTTGACAAACTTCAAGCATGCCAAGCACAGATTCCTGCCCCGTACCCCTCAATCCTCTTCATCTGAGTCCCCAAAGATGTTGCTAATTCGCGCGCGCTTTGCTCCCTGCTCCTCAGCATCGTCATCCACTTCATCCTGTTTCAAAGCAGCACAGAAGTTCACACATCTTGCTGTGGGAGCTACTTTCTGCTCCCAGGAGACAGTACCTGGTAAACTGGCAGTGTAACAGCAGCCAGGTTCTCAAAACGTCAATCAAGTGGTTGGCCATTTCGTAAGACAGGTGATGGATCAATTGCTGCTGGAAACACACCTGGAAGCCTGGCACAGCCTCGTCCAAGTCATCATCCTCCAGCCCATCGGCCTGCTGCTCTTCACTGCCCTCCGCCCTTTGCCGCTTCAGCAGGCGCCCTCTGCCGCCAGGGCTCTGCATCTCGGCTGCCTCACCACTCCCATTTGCAGCCGCCCTGCCTGCATCCCTGCCTTCACCCTCCCCAGCATCGGGCTCAGCATTGTCTCCGGCTGCGTCCTCTCCTTCCTCCTGGTACTCCTCCTCATCACTGCTCTCCAGCCCTGCATGCAGATGGTCACATCGATCACGCGTAGTGTCTGTCGAAGAAAGTCTTACTCCTTTCATAAAAAACAGCGCGTATTACGGCATGCCGCAGAGAAGTAATGAAGCTGCTGATGCATGGCACACTGACCAGATATCATGCAAGATGAACACCTCAACTGCTGCCATGATGTCTCACTCCACTGTTGCTCTGTGACACGCATCCGAATGGCTCATTGCACAGTGAGGCCATTGGAAGTTCTGGGGGAGAAGTGGGGCATGGAGCCCCAGGAAGGGGCCGCACCGGTGCCGGCGAGGCGCGAGTCCTGCCCCTGGGGCACCTGGTAGTCCCCCTCGTCCTCGTTCTCCAGGTAGAACTGGGCCTCCTCTGCGGCCGCCTTGCTCTTCTTCCTCCTCTTGTCCGCCTTGCCCGCATCGCCCTGCTCCGCTGCCTGCACGCGCACCCCACCTGTCGCGCTGCTGCGCCATTCCGGACCAGCAAATACCTTGCATTCACGCAGCCAAAAATTCCATGCATGAGGGCCAACATAGGCCAAGCGCATGCAGTGAGGGTTGGCATTAATGATTGCCGTGCCTGCTGCAGAGCGTGGCTCTCGGCCCAGCCGGCGCGCATGCGATCGAGATTGGCGGCGGATTCGCGCGCCCTGCGGTTGTCCTCGGCCTCGCGGCGTTCGTCCTCTATGCGCGTGCGCTCGGCCGCCACCTCCCGCTGCCGCTTCGCCGCCTCGAGCCGCAGCCGGCTCTCCTCCCGCTTCGCCACTTGCACCGCCGCCTCCGCCCTCGCCTGCAGCGCCGAGAGCCACAATGGACTTCAAACAGTTCACTCCCATCCCCCATATGCTGTCCATATCCCAGCATGCAAGCTAGCACACTGGGTATGCAGGTGCAAATTGTTACATGCCGGCTGAAGACTAGACACCGGAAGAAATACGCGTCAGGGTGCAGTCGGTACGGCGGGAGCGGTGGGGACTGGCACCTGTTGCTGGTAGGCCACCGCCTTGCCGTGGGTCTGGACGCAAAAGTCGATGTGCTCGCGGAGTTTCTTGGGGTCGATGCCCGTCTTGTGGTGGCCCAGGTTGTTCAGCTGCTCAAAGAAGCGGTGCGCCTGCAGCAGGTCCATCACTGCAGCATCAAACTCGTCCAGCTTGCTGAGGTCCCCCTCCACGCGAGTCTCCTTCAGGAGGCACACTGCGTAGTTCTGCGCCCACACACATCAACCCAGCATCAATCACAGAGCAAAACCCTGACATGAACGATGCACTTACAGAGAACTGATACTATTAATCCCTTAACAATCCTGAGATATGTCAAGCAACCCCTGTACTGTTTCTCTCCACCCTTCTCGGTCCCTGTAAATGTTTCCAGAATTGTGATCATGATCTACAGCTTGAGGTGATGAGAAGTACTGCACTCTCTCAATTCATCCGGAGTAATCATGGCCTGCGTGGATGATGGGATTGTCATGCAAGACTATGCAGGAAGCCTGGGAGGGCACCTGCATGGTGAGAGCGATGTTGAAGAGCAGGCGGTGGTCGCTGGGGGCCACATGCACCGCCTTCAACAGCACCGTCCGTGCGATTTTCAGCTCGGTGGCATCATAGTACGCGCGAGCCAGATACAGCTGCAGCGTCGCGTGGCTGCCATGGAAGTACTTTCGCAACACAGAATTGTACACCTGGCAGGAACACACAGGTTTTTCTCAGTATTTACACGATTTTTCTGGCATCATGCATGCATGTTCCCATGCAATTCTCTCTGGTACATGCTCCCGGCGATGGAGGCAGTGAAAGTTGTATAGGGCAGCATAAAGCACCTGTATGGCCAGCTTGGGCTTGCCCAGTGCCAGGAAGAGGTTGCCCATGTTAATGGGCGCGTCCGGCATCCGCAGGAATCCCTCGGAAGCAGCTACTGCCTCTTGCACCTGTCCACCAGTAGGAACGGCTGAGAAGGTTGACCATCGTTCGAGCTTCTTCACATTACCACCAAACATAAAAAGGACAATCACAGTATGAGGAGTATCACAGTGAGAATTTTCGCACCTGTGTGAGGATGTTGTGGGCCAGCTCAATGTCGCCCTGCTCTGCTAGAACGGCAGCAATACCATTGGCGGCATACACGTTTGCATGGTTCCTTTCAAGCACGTGCTTGAAGAAGCTCATCGCTCTCCCATACAGCTTCTGTGCCTTCTCAAGATCTTCTCCCTGCGTGACACAGGACAAAATATCCTGCCTCCTGGCTGCCCTCTACCTGGTGAGACTGGGCGGTTCAGAGCCTTCAAGCAAGGGCAACATTCCGCTGCAGGCAACCTCCATTGCTGCCATGCATGGAGGGAACACGTCAATCACCTTGAGTCTCCGATGCGAGGGAGCTGAGGCAAAGTTGAGGCAGGCGAGGCCCAGCCAGCCATAGGCGTCATTCTTGGCGGATGGCTCCTTGATCAGCGCCTGGAACGCATCCTCAGCCCTCTTGAAATCTCTGGCTTCCAAGTGCAACCAACCTGACCACCACCAGACCACATCCCTCAGCCAACACTCCACCAGATTGTCCACGGCCCAAAGAAGTCACCATGACGGCATTGCACACGAGAAGATCATTCTCAGCAAAGAGAATCCGCAATGTCTCGCACCTTGCATGGCCAGGGCGTCGGGCAGGCCGGGCTTGGCTTCCAGGGCCTTCTGCGTCAACTTCAGCGCGCCAGCGAGGTCCCCCCGGTGCTTGGCGATGCAGGCCAGGCGCAGGTGGCAGTCGGTGTAGGCAGGGAACGCGTCCAGCATGGCGCGGTAGCTGCGCGCAGCAGCCTGCGTGTCGCCCGCGGCCTCCTGCACACGCGCCTGGTTGAATCCCAGCGTCACGTTTGCGCTCGCCGGCAGCGCCCCGCTCGTGTCCTCTTTGGCCGCCTGCGTGTGAAACCACCACCTCCTCAAGAAGAGCACTTTTAATTACTTATTTACATAAGGCCCCAGCATGCTTGGGAAACAGTGGTGCCAACACAGTACGGAGTGGCGGCCGCCTGCATGGTGAACCTGGGGTAACGAGGACTGAACCAATGTCGGAGTGTCACACAGGAGGAGGGAATGAGTGGGTGCTTGCCTGCAGTGCCTTCTGCATGAGGTCCAGGGCTGCAGTCGCTTCCCCGCCGCGCATGTGCAGCACAGCAGCGTTGTTCAGCAGCTTGGCTGGCAGCGGATCTAGCCTGCTGACTGCCTCCTCCTCCGCCTTGTCATCGTCCTGCAGATGTGTATAATCTGTGAGAGGGGCTTGTCACAGGACAAGGTCCTATATCAGCCAAACTTGCTCAGGTGGGAAGGACATTGGTGTAGCAGGTGCCACCTGGTAAAGCACAAACCTCAAGGTCATGGGCTTGGCCGCCGTTTTCGAGCGAGGTGGCCCTGTTGCGTGCTCGGTTTGCCCTTGCTCGTTGCAGGGCGCGCAGCCTGGCTTCCCTGTCCTTCTGTGCTGCCTCTCTGTACAGCTGCAGGCTGCGCTTGTACGCTCTCAGAGAACCTGTACACCAAGCACAGTATTCTTGAGAACCCTTCTAATTCAAATATGCCAGCGCTCCACATGCATATGTACCATGCCCTCTGAATGTCATATGCAAGTAGATCTTCACAAGCTCCTCACAAAGCATAAGAAAAGCAGCCTTATCAGTCAAGGGTGGATTGGGTACAGAGGCAAGGGCGGACCAGGTGGGTCGATGGGTGCCAGCAGTTCGCCGAGCATTTCCCACACGGAGCCGGAGGTTGAGTTGGCCTCCGTAGCGTCCCGGAAGTGGTCTATGGCGGCCTGGCCCTTGCGCTCGGCCTGCGGGTAGAGCTGGCCCATCATGTGCAGCGCGTCCGGCCAGCCCGGCACCAGCGCCAGAGCGCTCTCCAGCAGGCTGATCGCGTTGGTCTGCTCGCGCTGCCGCACCATGATTTGCGCCAGCCCGTACAGGGGCAGCGGCAGCTTCGGGTCGAGCTTTGACGCCTGCAGTGTCACTCCACCTCTTCAGACGGCAGCCCTCCATGCATCCCCACAACAATGAAGACTGCGCTCGCAATGCCATTTGCAGCTTGACCGAGGCCAGACATTCTCCTTCCGCCGTGGCCAGAGGCGGCAACAGGGCACACCGAACTTATTGTATGGCAGAATGAGTCTGGAATGGGAGGAAAGGCTGTAGACCTGCTGGTAGGAGCGGTACGCGAGGTTGTAGTTGCCCTCTGCGTGGTGCGCCCTGGCCTGCAGCGTGAGCGCAAGAGCACGAGCGCCCGCGGACTCGGACGCCGCATGCGCGGCCGTTGCCAGCTCCCGGGCGCGCTGCCAGTCGCCGCGCTGGATGCAGAAGCGCGCCAGCAGTGACAGCACCCCCGGCTGCCCCGGGTCCGCATCGTACGCGCGGCACAGCAGATCCAACCCCTCCCGAAACCCCCTGGACAGGATTAATCCATCGCAGTCATAACAGATTTGTTGCCTAAGAATGTCACAGGAGAATGACCTGTTCGAGGGATCTTTTGCCGCCCCTAAAAAGACTCCCATGCCAAGGTCACCCATTGACTTGTGTCCTTCCAATGTTGCTTCTTCACTCGATCGGCTGCATATTCTTCCATTCGATCTGAACCTTCAAGGAAAAGCAGGGCCTCACTTCTCGGTGTCCCTGGAATTAAAGGCGATGACGGCGAGGCCGAGGAGCGCCTCGCCGCAGCTGGGCAGCAGGTCCAGCGTGCGCTCGTAGGCGGCCTTGGCCAGCTTAAACTGGCCCAGCCTGAACAGGCACGCAGCCAGCCCCAGCCGCACCTCAGGCGGCGCCCCCGGGTGTTCCTTGAGGGCCCTGCGGTACAGACCAAGCGCCGGGCTGTACTGGCCCTGCTGGAAGTGCACGTTCGCCAGTGCCAGCGTGCCGGCTATGTTCACCCGGCCGTTGCACTTGGCCGCCGCTGCGCTTGTAAAATGGACCTTTGCCGACTGCATGTCGCCCTGCACGCAACATGTATTCCTCTTTGGGGCACGAGATAATGATGGGTCTCCTTGAGGTCGACAGGAAGCGCCAGAGTGCATTGCAAAGAGGACAGGGTCAACCGCAGGGAGCGCACTCGAGCCATTTCCAGCTGCCCAAGGCCCAAGAATGGAAGCTGGTCATCGTAATCAATCTGGCGAGCCGTCCCCAGGAGCTGGGCAGCCTTTGCAAAGTGATCGGCGCGGGCATTCCTGTCCCGCTGCGTGCGGCCCTCTGCTGTGTAGTATGCAGCAAGTGCGCAGAATATCTGTAATCGCTCAAACTTGGCACCTTGGAAGTAGTCTGCGACCTCCTTACTGGTACCTTCGTTTAAGATATAGAGGTACTGCTTCATCATGCCCTGCATGCACCAAGCTGCGGTCAGCTTTGTGTCCACTGTGACAGCTGATACAGAGGCCAGCCAGAAGGACGGAGCCCAGACCTGTGCAAGGTACGCCTTGGCAAAGTCGATCCATAGGGATAGAGGTGCCTCCTCTGCTCTCAACACATCCAAAAGATCTTCCACTTCGTCGGGCAGATCATCCACAGGCACAGCCACGGTTTCGTCAGTCGATGCGACAGGGATGAAGAGGTGGTACTCGTTGCTAGGCGCATCAAAGGAGGACATCCTAAAGAGCGTCTACCACTGGTTTGCACCGCTGATCCGTTCACAAGCGCCAAAGAAGCATTTTGATGCACAATGGTGTTTAGAAATCCGACTCTGGCTTATCAAATCTGACACTGTTGGAACGCAGTCGAACAACATTTTTCCTCTATGACAAGAAAGATTCGTGGAAATTGAGAGTGGGATTTGGCATTTCTATATGGCGAAGTTTGCACCTGGGTCAGCCAGTGGGTGGAATGCATGGGTGGCATGGGACTAGTCCTGCCGGCACATGTCTCATACGGCGTTTCGTCCAGCGCCAAATTTCTAAGCTGTATTTTGCACAATTTCTTCAATTGTGCACTTGAGCTCAGCTTCATGGCTCATTCTTGTTGGTGAGCGTGGAAAGGGCACGATGCCGAGGTGCACTCGGAGCCTGGCTCGGCTGCACCCCGCTGGTGCCTACGATGGTCACGAAGCTGGATTGCTGGGCTCATTTTGGCAGAGTTTGTCCTTGCCGCAGCGACGAGAGCTCTTGCGAGTGGACAAAAAGACCTTGTTCCAGACGATCAGGGCGCAGTATTGCAGCAGATGCTTTGGTCTGTTTGTGCTGCGTTTTGAGGAATTGCGGGGAGCTGCGCCCGTAGAATGTCAAGCCTGTGCAACGTTCTATGTGGGTCTGGTGGTGGAGAACGGACAGACGCTCACCCTGGAGGAGAGCATCCTTGAGGACCAGCCCTTCAGGAACTTTGCAGACGCCAAGGCGAGGGAGCGGGAACGAGAGCTGCAGTTTATGAGTGGAGGGATTTGCGGGAATGGCTGGACTCGGACACCTGGCAACACAATGTGCAACCTGCACACTTCCAGCGTGCGTCCATTAGTTCTAGATGTCCTCAAGAACTTCAACATATCCAACTTTCTCTTTGGAAGTATACAAATATTCGGCATCTTTGCAGATACTTTGCTGATCAGTGACTTATAACTTCACTTTAAACAGCACCTCTTTTAACCCTTTTTTCTGGAACTATGCCTTCGTTTGAATTTAGTTGACATGCTAACGGAGGTAGCATTTTGCTATGGCATTGCCTGATCCCCTTGCCCTGCCACAAGGCTTGTTATTTTGGCCCAAAATCCTTTGCAACCTCGAACATAATTTGGGGTTGTGTTATTAATACTCTCCGATGGCAGTTCTCCCCTTCTGAAATCAGCAGCCGTACATGTCCAGAGCATGGTCTGCAACCTTTGCCATCTTTTGACCTCGTGAGGGTCGTTTCAAAACGACCTGAGGCTGGCGAGTTCCCGTATCCTGAAGATATCTGGTTTGCTGTGATTGGGTCGCACAGACGCGTGTGTGCCTACTTCTGGGATCATCATAGAACATTTCACTAGAAGGGTTAGTGCTGAATGACCTTGGTGTTCTGCTGGTTGCTGAGCACATGACAAGCAGGGTGGCTGAGAATAGGTTTAATGGGATGCAGGTGCCAATAGAGGCGCTGCTGGAGTACTGGTCAGGGCTGCCAGAGGAGCACCACACAGCGCTGTTCCAGTTGCGGGAGGAGGACTTTGCGGCGGAGCTGGACGCGCATCTCAAGTACCAGCTGCGCATCTGCCGCGATTGCCGCGGCAACGTGTATCGCGCCTACCGCGAGCTCAAGGCCAGCAAAGCCGGCGTGCCCGGCACCGAGCTGGAGATCTGCGAGGGGCACAGCCTCGGCCTATCAGACGGCGTGGTCTCCCTCCACGGCGTCGGCAGCTCTGGCTTCTTTGAGCGCGCTGAGGAGGTGGAGGACTGCAAGGTACTTTTCATTGTATTCCAGATGAAGGATGTGGCTTCATATAAACTCAAAGTGATTTCACTTTGAATGCGAGCCCTTGTGAGTGATTAAATTCCATATTTTGTATTCACCTGCAAGACTGAGGCACCATGGCACTGTTGCTGCAGGGGGCAGACGGGGAGCTTGGGGATGGCTATGATGAGGGGGTGCGGCACGCTGAGACGCCAGAACTGGCGCGGGAGGCGCTGGCGGACTGCGCAGTGCTCATCTTCAAGGGGCAGGTGGAGGTGGCGTTCCGGGAGCAGACGGCTGGGCACAATGCACTGCTGCTCTTTGTGCACCTGGCGCTGTCCATGATGGAGGAGCGGCTCACAAACGCCTTCAAGGAGCTCCGCGCCAAGGAGGCAGAGGTGCAGTGCTGCCGAGCCTGTCAGCATGCCATGCACTTGTTGTCACTCAATTGCTCTGAAAGTGCCTCTGCACAAGAAACAACTGTCACAGTCAGAAGAGCAGTGCCCTGAGGTACAATGGGCAATGATACAGGCGGAGCTGCTGGAGCTGGTGGCCAAGGATGAGAAGGACAAGGAGAGCAAGAAGGCGAAGAAGAAGGGCAAGAAGAAGGGGAAGGGGGAAGGCAAGGGGGAGCAGCTGCTGTGCGGCTGCGGGGCGGTCTGCGACGCGGCCTGCAGCGCCTCCAGCCAGCGCGCCGGCCGCCGCAGCTCCTCCAGCTCGCCCACCAGGGGTGCCTCGCCCGTGCGCGCCCCTCCGACGCCCCCGCCCGACGCCCCACCGCTCCCAAGCGATGGCACCACTGTTGGGGCCGCTGGCGATGGCAAGGATGCGCCAGTGCGCAGCAAGCCGAGCCCCGGCAAGAGCTGCCCAAGGTCGCCTGCCAGATCCACGCTGGGCGCGGAGCTCATGTCACCGCGGCGGCCGCCCGCCAAGGCGGTAGCGCAGCACTCATCCCCGATGGCGGCAGACGCGGCTGCCGGCTGGGAGACCATACCGGCGGGCGGCAAAGGCCGTCGCGGCGGAGTGGCCGGCCCGCGCAAGGCCGTCCCGGTGCCAGAGCAGCGCGGCAGCTCACCGGAGGCGCCGCGGCGGCAGTCGCTGGGCGCCCGACCGGTTGCCCAGCCGGCTGCGGCAGGCGGCGGCAGCAGGCAGCAGGCGGTGCCTGTGCGTGCGATACCCGTTACAGCCAGCCCCCACACGCACACGGCTGCGCCCCGGGCCAGCCCTGCTGCCCCTGTGCCAGAGCAGCGGGGTGCCGCTGAGGCTCCTGCTGTTCGGGCTCTGCCAGTGACCGCTCCCAAGGCCGCTCCAGTCAAGCTGGCAGCAGTGCTCACCTCTGGAGACCCCATCATTGCGCAGCATCCGGTAGGCCTTAGTTGTCCCTGTGTGAAGCACTCTGCACTGATGATCCTGCAATAAATCAAATTCACAGATTGCACTGAAGAGCATATCTGGATCACACGCTGGCAAGCCTGCATATTGAGTTGCACGTGGCTTGCAGGGTGCAAGGCATGGCAAGGCATGGCAATCGGCCCAGCATACCCCTGGGAAGGGGCCTGGACGACCTGTGCATGCCGTGCATGCTTCCTGCGCTGTCTGGCCCCATCAATCCGTTCCATCGGTGATCCCTCGTCTCATGCAGAACATTTAAACCCGTGTCCAAGACGGCTGCTTTCCCTTACATGCTCATGTGCACTAACCTGTCCTGATTTCAAGTTGGTGGGCTAGGAATGTGTGGTTTCTGAGCAATGTGTCCACGTGTCCAGGCCAACGATGTGGCGGAGGGTGGGCATCTGCCCTTCTCGCTCTTCCACCACTCCCCGGTGATTCATCACTCGGGTCATGTCAACAACAGCTCCACCTCCACTCCGACCAGCCAGAGTCAGTCATCGTACACCCTGTTTGGCAGCGGGCCCGCTCAAGCCTTCTCTCCCCTGGCCCCCATGCTACATAGCGTGCGCTGATGACATGGCCGGCCGTGGAGAATTGGCTGTGTTCTTGTGCCAGCAATTGGGACCCACTGTAATAGGCAGCGCACATAGGAAAGGCGGCGTCTGACAAGCACTTGCAGCACGCAAGGCTCTGCACTATTCAGAGTTTCGGCCCAGCACGCTGCAATGTAGATGAGTGTGGCCCCCTTTTGAGCACTTCTCTGGGTTCTCTTTTCAATTGCACTTGTGACAGTGGCGCTCCATGATCTGCATTATGTGGATGCTCCAGGGAGGCCACTTGTGATGAGCAGAGCAATGATGTCACAGCAAAACGTGCATCAGCTCGGCCTGCTCTTGTACTGTTAGGGTGATGTTGTGTTCAAATGAGATGCACTTTGCAGTGCCAAACTTTTAGATTCCCTGAATTTTGTTGAGAAGAGACAAACAGGTTACAAAACCTGCTTTTTCAGTGTTTTCGTTTTTGTGCTGCAGCTATACATGTGAACTTGTCCATGTGCTTCCATCAGAAAATCTCCCAGCACCTAGAGTGCACCTCAGGATAGTGTGCAGCTTTGGAATGTGTTGATGAGGCCATTTTGAGATCCTTACTTCTGGGAAAAGGTGTAGCACATAGCAGCAGGGGTCTCAACATGACCTGCAGAGTCCAGCATGCAGAGTGCAAGCTGGTGAGTGTGTGCAATTTGTGGATAAATTCAAGGCTTACCTGGGAGCTGGCAGCATTAATGTAGCAGTATTGTACAGCGCTCTTCCAGAAAAGATGTGTTACACGATCACTGCTGTGGCAACCTGTAACGATTCATTGTTCAATCGCCATACTATGACATCCATATATGATATCCATGCCAGCCAGCATTAATCTCTCATTTAAAGTGAATAGCAGCATGAAATGTTTGCTCACTTCAAGATTCTTGCACAATTGCTCATCGTCCATTATCCAATAGGCATTCGTTGTACACAAACCTTCTGCACCCATGTTCTCAATCTTGAACAGCAGGTAATAAAGCCAGAGAAGGACTCGAACGAAACACTCAAAATTGAAGATACAAGCATGCGGTCTCTGCGTCGCAGCTCACAGAGCAAGCGCATTTGTATCAGACATTGTCCGTCGAGTGGCTGACAGTGTGCCGTCTGCAGGCTCCAAGTTGACCGCTGACAGGCCCACCAGCGTGCGTAGAAGAGTATCCTCCGGCTCTGAAATGCAAACACACACAGACCTCATTCACATGCGCGCCCATATCCAGCACGGCACAAAGACAAAGCATCGGAGTCATCAGTGGTAGTTGCGCTGGCTTTGGGCACAATGCAGGGTTCAGGCTGCAGTATGTTCAAGAAAGCATCTTACCAGCTTCGAATGCGCTGCTGCGGCGCTGCTCTTCGTGCTGGGCGTGTGCCAGCTGTCGCCTGCGGAAGAGGGCCAGCAGCTCGCCAAAGGGTATCTCCGCGCCGCCAGCGCTGCTCGAATTGGAGCTTGCAGTGCTGCCCGAGGATATCTGCTTCCAGACGCCGTTCATGTCGTCCTTGGGCCTGCAGCGAGCAGCCCATGCTCACCTTACGCCATCGTCAGCAGACAGAGTAGCACTTGTACATGTAAGCCTACCACGAGCGAGGGCATCTGAGCAGGTCTCACAAAGTCAGTGAGTGCGGGGATGTCACACCTGTGATCTGTAGGGAAGTCCTGGCTGCGGCGGGGGGCTGCCTCCTTGGGGCTGAGTCCTTGGGCTGGGGGCTGGCCATCCATTTTGAGCAGTGTGACGGTGGGCACCGAGTGCAGCCGCGCATGCAGTGTCTTAAATGCCTCGCTCTGCGGCAGCAGCATGAGCAGCGCGTACATGCTCCTGCACCGCCAGCCACCCAAAACTCAGCCGCTCATGAGCTGTGCTGAAAAAAATAATGAACCTCCCAAAAAGCAAAGGCGTGTGGTTATGTGGGAGCCATGTTAGCCATACATTCCCTTGTGTAGCGCACCAGAGAAGGGCGGGGTAGCGTGCTGGATGCAACAGATGGAGCCGCAGGAAGTTGAAGACGGGAGTCTCGAGCAGCTGCACAAGGCGGTCGATCTGCACCAGCACCTCCACTCCCATGGGCAGCTCCGCAAAGCAGGACGCCAGCTCATACGCGTGCCCGTACGCCTGCACACAAATTCTAAACCTTCGCATATTGCTTCAGCACACCATTGAAGACGTTCTGGAAGCACTGACATAACAACGACACGACAGGCAACAAAAAAGAAGGAGCAAGTGTGAACAGGAGTTTACCTCGCTGAGGAAGCACAGGGACAGCACGGCGCCCAGGCTATGGCACCAGGAGCGGTAGAGCGTGGTGAACAGCTGCGCGCCCTCCTTGGAGCCACCCGCACTCCGGAGCGACATCCGCAGATCCTTCAGCTGCGCAGACAAAGAAGCCACCTTATCAAAAAGCCCCACAGAGTCTGTGTGGACCACCCCATCACACCAAATGTGTGGCAGCCGCGGTGTGCTGAACGGCTCCAAAGCCTTCCTCTTTGGGCCAAAACACCACAGTGACCACCAGAAACATGCGTCACAGCTGAAGTGGGAAACAAAAGCACCTGCCACCACCTGATGATTGCCATGCAAGCTCAGCTTGTGAGGCTGGTGGCTTCATGACTTCATCAGGATGATCATTTTCATGAGAAATGACACGATCAACATATGGCAAGTTTGTTAGAGGAGCAGATCGGCAGCGGGTGAAGCAGCGGGTGAGCGCACCTCAGGGGCGGTGAGGAGGATGAGGTTGAGGGCCTGGACGAGGGCGGCCGCGAAGGGCAGGTCGCGCTCCTCCTCCAGGATGCTGCTCAGCATGCTCAGCACCGCACGGCCGCCCAGCCGCGTCGCCAGCCGCCGCACCACCAGGCTGCCCCGCCGCTGCAGCAGCCGCGCCCCACTCGGGCCCCGGAACCTGCCCCCCAGCCACAGATACGTAAAGCTCAAACATCCTTGCGCCCGGTGTGACCATACACAGCCTCCATGCACGGTGCAGGACCTCCCGTCTCAACACTATGCCGACCCTTTGGGAGCTGCATGTTCCTTTGAGAGCTTCCAAAAAGGGCTAGATATGATCGAGAAGATGATGGTGTGGCAAAAGGGCATACCGGTCCAGGAGCTCCTTCATGAGGGTGCGGAACTGCTGGGGGTCGTCGGCAGCAATGGCGGCCTGCACAGACAGCGCCTCGACCACCACCCGCTCCGAGGGCGCGTGCAGCGCATCAAACAGCGACGGCAGTAGCACGTCCAAATGCTCCAGCACCTGAACCACGGGAGCACCTTCAGCGCATCCTGGCAAGGCAAGTGCAGTTCCACCCTCAGAGGAAGAGAGGAGCAAAAATGACAGCGCCGACAGAGTGATGAGCGAAGGGACTCACTGTGCGGCGTGACTTGGACAGCAGGGTGTTCAGCCAGAGCAGAGCAGCCATGCGGGTGGGCTCCTGCAGGCTGTGCAGCTCGTTGGCCACTGCAGCCAGCAGCGCTGCAGGGTCCGCCGCCTCCCAGCCAGCTGGAAGGTCTAGCAGTTCAGCGTTGGCTTCTCGTGCAACCTGCATGCGGCACTCACCTTTTCAATGTCCTGCTTCTTGTGAGCTCACAACTTGATGTGTTCTATGCTCATATTCATTTGCTGCAGTGTGTGCAAAGAGGGAGAGGAATGCTTTATGACAGGATAGCAAGTTCATGCACTGACTGACACGCTCAGCTGAAGAATCCATTGCAAGGCCCACCTGCTGGATTTCAGGGGTGCTGGATGACAGAGCCGGCAGGATGGCCTGCAGGATGATTGCATAGAGCGGCAGCAGCTCAGCTTTGGCGTCCACCACAAAGGAGCGGAGCCACCGTAGCGCTGTCAATCTAATGGCATCGTCTCCACTCTTTGCCGCGTCCACCAGCACAGTCGCCAGCGCCTGGTAGTCCAGATTCTGCGTGCTCGCTGACTGGACCTCCATGAGCAGATCCTGTCCAAGACCACCACCGACATCAGAAGTTTGCCCGCACTGCAGATCTGCCGGTTCACACTTGATTGAAGCAGGTTTTGGATGTGCATGACGCGAAAGTGGCGGGGAGGAGCACCTGCAAGACCTTGGTTGCCTGGGCCCTGACTTCGCCAAAGGGGTCGCAGAGGCAGTCCAGGAGGGAGCCCAGGAAGAGGGGCAGGTGCGCCAGCATGTCCAGGTCGGGCACGCTGGCCAGCACCTGCATCCAGGACAGCAGGAACGCGCGCTTGCGAGGCGCTGTCACCTTCAGCGCCGTCTGGAACTGCCCCACAAACTCGTCCATGTTGAAGTGCTCGTGCGCAGTCACAATGTCCTGTGAACACACCCCAGCCTATTCACATGAGCATCCACCGCGCACTGTCAACTCCCAGGCTGTCAAGGGTAGCCGCAGATACTTGTGAGCAGGTAGGTGCACATGCTCGCACCACACTAGTGAAGACCACAGCGTGCATTGGCACACTTCAGCCTATCACCATTAGCATTGAATCCCACATTTCTCAGGCGCTACAGTACTTGGGTACATAAGGTGGTCACCTTCATGAGGGCGTCCAGGAAGGTGGTGGCCTGGTTCACGGCCGGGTCTGGGTCCGCCACCAGCCGGAAGAGGGCATCAAAGGTGCAGTTGAAGTGCGGCTCCAGGAAGTCGTCCCTGGACACCTTGGCGATGTTGTAAAGCGCCTCGCAGGCATAATACCGCACACGAGCGTCGGCATCCACCAAAGAATTCAGCACTGGCGGCACCACGACAGCCAAGTAGTCCGGGCCAGCCCATTCCTCAACGCGCTTCTTTGTGTCCTGTCCCAGCCACACTCGCCATCAGTGAATACGTCCAGCAGCGACCGTGGATCCGTGTGTGGCAGTCACAGTGGGTGGCGACTGATAGAGGGCCACACCTGCTTTCTTTCGGCCAGAGCAACAGCAGCAGCTGCCAGTGCCAGCAGGCCGCCCTTCCTGCAGTTTGCTTGCGGGGAGTATGCATAGTCTTCTATGAGGTGGTCCAGAATTTGCACCACTGATGCCCAATTTCCCTGGTTCCATCACTACACGGTCAGGCTGAAATGATCGCTTTGAAACAACCAGGAAATACTGTCCAATCTTCCGTGATAATCTCAGCATATACGATCGTGGCGAATATGCATCAAGAGGAGGATTTTTACCTCCTTGGCTAACGTCTTGACCAGCTGCTCTACTTCCAAAGCAGCTGCCTTGCGCTTGTCATAGAGCTTGTCTCCCAATCCTCTCAGGACGACTTGGGATAGCAATGTATCAATTTCAGCTCCAGGAGGCATTTCTGCTGTGACACACATATTCATAAGTCCACAAGCAGTCCCCAAATGACGTCAGGCAGCTGGGAGGAGCACATCAGTCTGACCGTGGTGGATGTGATCAAGGCAACGTCAGGCAGGCAACGTGCACTGAAGACAGCTGAGGACCAAACAATTCAACAATGATCATGGAGAGCTCCAACCTGCTCAGATAAGACCCTGGTCCAAACAATGCTGAAGCTTCGTGAGTCAGATGCTCGCCATCCAGATTGAGCATCCCGACTTTGATTTTCGAATGGAATGTGCCATGATCCAACGCTGACAATCGAAATCTTGCTAGAATAAGGATGTATCGATCAAAGGAGCAAAGCTAATCTTAACGCCAGGGTTTGCTTATTTTACTAAACAGATGGTTCCTTCTACAAGGACTGCAATGATGAAAGTCTTTACAGTATCGAAAGAAATCGATTACTATGCAGATGGGCACATCTGAACTCATTTAGGGAATTCATTTGAGAGACAGAGAGAGGATGTCTTAATTTCCTTCGAAACAGTCACGTGGCAATTCGAAACCTTTCGGAACAGCTGAGGTGGGCCACGTTCCACATTTCTGGAGTATTCTCAAGAATTCTGCTGTCCTTAAATCGCAGTGAACTTGCAAGCGCAGAAGCAAGATTATGGGCTCAGGAAAAACCGGCACTGCCCATAGCTCACTTCGCAGAAGTTCACCTGCATTGGCTATTGTGAGAAATTGCGCATGAAATGGTTCCTGATGACTTTACAATAGGGCAAGCTGAAAACTTGTTTGGTTACAAGGACTTCAGAGCGACGCAGAGTGCTCCTCAAACTCTGGTGGAGCGCACCTTTGTCAGAAAAAGGAGAAGAATCTTGTACGTCAGTCCTTTAGAGAATTTGTGACTTGCCTCCGTCATGAGAATATTGGAAGAATCTTAATGAAAAATTGCTGCTCAACAGGTCACCAAGCACGCCAGTGCAGTGCCAACGAGAAAGCAACTTGGATGCCCCAGATAATTTGCAGTCTTGCACGCATGGTGGAGGTTCAGAAGGATCTCGGAGACAAGACAGTGCATATCGGAACATTGTCAAAAAGCCACTCACGCAGTTGTATCTGGACCTCGGTCAGGTGGGCAGTGGCAGGCAGACACATCCAGTTCACAGCACTGGGAGCAACCACATTGGCAGACTCAATTGTTGCAGTGCTGCAGAGCGTCCACATAACTTCATCCATCTCACTCGGCATGTTTTATACAGGACAACTTCGCTTGCCAGACCTGCAAGCTATGCGGGATGACATATGCTCCGGGTGAAGAAAACGATGAAAGAACGCATGCTGCCTATCATGCCAGTCTCATCCAGGGCGTTCGATTCATGGTGAGGGCCCATTCACATTTCCTCGCCTGGCAGTGCTAGGATGAACAACTTATGCCATGGGGCCTGCCTGATGAAGTCTGACAACTGGGCTTTGAGCAGGGGTGGCAGTCGGAGAGAGTGGTGCGGCGAGATGAGCAGAGCGGACGAATACTGCTTGTGCTGCCGTCAGACTCTGCTGCACACCTCAAAAAGGTGACACTGCTCACCATTCATATGAATCATCGCAAGCGAGCAAGCGCGTTTTGGGTGTTGCTTGTTTGTGTGCTCTGACAGAGGACTGTGCTGTGCAGGTCAGTGAGCTCTCAAATCTCCTGGAAAATCAGCTGGGTCTGGTCGATGGATGGCTGCTGTCGGTGCCCTGCAAGGTGTGTTTGGCAAAGTCTTCTCTTGAGTTGAATGCAAAACACCATGCAGACATTCACATCTGTGCTTGATCAAGGATTCTGCTTGTGGCTTTCAGGTGTACCTGTACGTTGCTGCCTCGAAGCGTGTGGTGGGCTGCGCCATGATCCAAGCTGTCAGCACAGCCTACAGGGTCATGCCGGCTGATGATGCCAAAGTGTCCATAGCTGACACCAGTCCCTGCGTTCACCTGCCGTCTGCCGCCCCTGCAGCGCACAGAGCAGCGGCCGGGGACGGCAGCGATGCTCGTGCAGATTCATCTGACAGGCAGTGCAGCGGAAGGGAAGAGCGGCCTTCTGTCAGCGAGAACATGGTCTCAGCGGCGGCAGAGGCTGGGCCGAGCAGCTCCTGTCAGACTGAAGCAGGGGGGCATGGAGTGGGCGGCGGCGGATCGGGCGGCTTGGGCTGCACTGGCGTGCGGCATGACAGCTTCCTGGGGGCAGCCAATCCCTGGGAAGCTGCCAGCGCCGCAGGCAGAGCTTCTGCTCCACCCAAGCAGGACAGGGGTGGCGCAAAGGTGCAGCCGCAGCAGAGGCAGGTGCCGCTGAGGGTGGATGAGAGCACGCCCGAGGAGGCTGCCTGCGGCGTGCGAGTCATCTGGGTCTCTGTGGAGGCGCGCTTGCAGGGCGTTGCAAGCAAGCTGCTCGATGTTGCCAGGTGTGCTTCCAATGCCGCCGCTGCCTTCTGTCACAGCTTTTTGGGAATATACGTGTTATTTACAGCGGCTGGTCAATGACAAGTCAGATGAGATATCAGAGGAACTGAATGGCAGAGGATGTGGTGCAGGAGCACGTTTGTGGCTGGATACGTCATTCCGCGGCAGGAGCTTGCATTCTCGCAGCCCACTGAGCATGGCCGCAAGTTTGCCACGTCCTACACTGGATGCAGCTCTTTCTTGGTGTACAAGTAGATATACAGGTGCAGGGCTGAAGTGACCCTTACGCGTCAATGTCATTGGTTTGAGATATACAATTCTTTGCTGCAGTCTCAATCAGTCAGATATCACAGTAGAGTTCGGTTTGCTCAGAAGTCAAGAGGATCGAAAGTGATAAAAAAATGCTCGGCTGTTCTGGTCTTGCATTAGACACGAAATACTGCGACACTGGTGAAATGGGTCTAGATAGGTGAGCGATGGGGAGATTACAGGCATTTATATGAGATTGAGAGCAAAAATGTATGCACTGCACTAGATAAAAGTAAAAAGAAACTGCATCTGCAGACAGAAGCCACATGGCAATTCTTGGAGTGTTTCAGGACAGAACAGCAGCTATTTAGTTGAGGGAACCACCTATTGTGATAACAGAATGCCCGTCTACATAGGAGGATCCCCGTCTATAGCTATGTGTACAACCCAATTTACTCACCATTTCTACAACTGCCTAGGCCTCATTTAGAGATGCACATCCTTCATTCAGAGTCCCTACAGTCTGAGCGCTCCCCTCTGCAGAAACGATGGCATGTAAGCCTCTCCCTCGCCTTGAGGTCTCAACAGGGCTGCTGTCATATTCTCATAGGGCGGCAGAGTGTAGCGTACGCCAGCTTCTAGTAATGCCTTTGTAATTACCATGTAGAGGCCATGACGCCCAAGACTCATCCTCCTCAGCTCAGTCCCTGCGTGCACTCAGGAGGCACCTGATCAAAAGTAGTCTGCCTAACATAAGAGCAATATCGCTGTCAAAGGCTGAGATGAGCATGTCAGGAAGACAGTGCAGGGCTGACCCACCTTGATGGCAGTACTCCCACCACACGCACAGCATGTATTTCAAGGGGTCGCCAGCATTGTTAGCGACCACCAAATGCTTCCCAGTGAAATCACTTGGATTTGCGGCAAGGTGAGCAGCAACCGCGGCGTCCACACAGTCAAATGTTGCAGCAGGTGTCGAGATGTCCACCAGCACCTGAACACCCACTCCCCTCATGTCAGGAGAGGATTCAATTGTTCTTTTCCCGCAGACAGCCGAACTTCTGAATATTTTTCTCCTTGCAGCTGATTGCAGGGCCGATTGATCTGCAAGGGAATAGCTTTTGAGGGGGCAGCACACACCTTGAAGCCCTCCCATCTGTTATTGGACCGAGAGACATTCAGGACGGGCTCAACTGAAAGCTTGGTGATGGGAAAGAATATTCTGACACCATCTGCTCTCCTGAGTACAATATTCTGCAGGGCAACCTCTTCTACCTGCATGCATGCATGCAGTCCACACATCTGGAAGGGCAAAATCAGCAGAAAGGCAGCATCCCTGCCAGAAATCGAGTGCGTGAGGTATGAAATATTATTTGACCAGCAGTGTAATACCAATCCAAATGCTCACCTGATGCCATGTTGACTCTGCACCGATAAGCAAGACATCTCCTACATCAAATGGATGGACCACAAACAAAAAGATAACCGCCTCGTATATGTTGCGGATGGAGTTCCCAAATACAAACACAAATGCCAGCAAAATGGTGGTGATGGTTGCCCACACTTTTGCAATATCCACCTGTGCAAGTCACTGATACTGTCAGATTTCCCTGATGCTATTCGATATTGTTCTAAAAGCCGACAGGGGCATATTGTCAATTGTTCTGTACTTGACATGCAACTTGTACAGGAGCTGCAGTACAGTGAGAGACTCACGTTGAAGATGACAAGGTACGCCCACACAAAGATAGTGTGGATGATGACAGCAAATATGCCTTCCAACCTTCCAACCACCCCTTTCGTGTCCTGGTCAACGCAACAGTGATTTTCCTCACCTCAATTCTTGAATTAGGATTGCTGTATGAGAAGCTTGATACATCAGCATGTGGCAGCAAATGCTGGGCTAGGGACAGGCAATGATCACACAAAATTATGCGCAGTGAAGCTGTCTCTTGGCGCACCCGCAGGGTCAATGCCAGGTGCTTCCGCTCCTTGTAGATTGAGATGACAGCATCCCGCATGTCATCCAGTGATATCTTCCCATCACCGTCGCAATCCAGCGTAGACAGTGCTGCCCGGGCCTTGTCCTCTGGCAAGAAGCAGCACAGGTCCTCCAGCAGTACAAAAGCCCTGCACTCAGCAACACCACTTTATATGTCATGCAGGTCATCTCTACAGCATAATCTCAGACCCAGCAATTATGTGCTTTGTGCAGCGCTTCAGACAGCTGTCATAGTAACATTTTTATGAAAGATTAGTAACAAAGACCTATGAAAGCTCTTTAGCGGAGAGACACCTGTCATGACTGGCCCTCACGTTCCAGAACAGGTAGAAAGCAAGGCGCCGGGCCTCCTTTTGACTGCTGACGCCATCACCCTCAGAGAGCGCCGCTTTGCCCAGCGCATCAGTGAATGTGATGCGCAGCTTGTTCTCACGGATGTGCTTCACCAGCACCTTCAGCTTTGACTGCAACTCTCTTTCATCGGCATCATGGAGGTTTCCCGCAGCCCCCTGTAACAATAACAAGTGAGAGATGTATACAATTTGAAACCAAGTGGAAATTCTCATTGGGTAAGGTGTTGGAAAGCCGATAGGCATGTCCAGGATGGGAGGCGCATCATGATAGGCAGTGTCCATATTGGCATGATTACCCTTTTGTGGCTTTGTTCCAAATCAAAATTGCTGGTGAGCATGCGCACAAGATCTTGGATGTTGCTTTTCCGAGATGGCTGCCTGGACTTGCTGCCTGCTACATAATGGCATGAATCTCTGCAATTTGCATTTTTAAACAATGTGACATGTACCTCTTGGGAAAATTAAATGATCTGGTGGCATGTGATGCAAGCTGATGATACTATTGTGATGTACCTCGAGGGGTTGAAGAGCCTCTATAGCTATATTGATTGTCCCGAATGGGTTGAGAATCTACTTGTAGATACACTGCATCTGAGCTCAGCCTGCTCATTGCGTGCCTCATGGGGCTCTGCTTGTTGTACATCTGAGGCAGAGGGGCTTGGATCGAAGCTTGCAAGGTTTCCAAGCCTCTAAACCTGCACAAAGACATTTCCTCAATTCGTGTTCTTGTAGCGCTGTTGTCCCCCTTGCCTTTGCATGCTAGAAAGTCATTGGCCAGAGACAGGTGCTGACATGACACAATTGATGGTAATGCATGTATGTTGATGATGCATGGAGTGACTCACATGGCTGCCGGCACAGCACGCAGCTTCTCAAAGCTGTCTTTGCTGGACAAGCTGCCGGCGCTCAAGAGGGTACTCTTAGCTTTCATGTTGCCAGGGTCCATGTCACTATCAGCCGCTTCATTTTCATCTCGGGGACGAGCACTGGAGAGCGCGTGGAGATAGTACTCCTAAAGTCATTTGCTCTATGTCAGACTGCCATTGTCAGTGAGCTGTGCTAGGTTTCACTCATATTCAAAATATATATCAATACAGCAGCACGTGAGGGAAAGTGCAAAGCTTTACCTTGTTCAGAGCGTCCTGCATCTTTGTGAAGTGAAGGGAGTTATGGAAATGCCCCGATACATATTTTGTCAGGACAGCTTTGATTAGGTCCGCCACGCAGATGAGCAGAAGGCACACCAGCACCTTTTTGACCGTCTCGTATGTCAGTTGCACCTCTGCTGGCCTGACATCATCATCCCCAAACATGAGCATGTACAGGACAACTAGCAGTGCAGTCCTCACCAATCTGGATGCCGGCTTCTGTGTGGCACCAGATTCGTTATTCAGAGTTTTGTAGACCATATCATTGCAGCCACCGGCTAATTTTTTGGAGGCTTTTGCAGGTCAGCTCCCTGTCAAGCGTTCTAGTGCCACTAGAGCAAGTGGGTATTACCTTGATGCTAACTGCATAATAGAATGCATAGCGGAGAGTGAAAAATTGGGTCTCAATAACCAGAAAACACATGTGAACCAGCGCAGCTCCAAGAAGCTGAATTGGTGCGATGCCGGCGAAAAAGAAGCACCAATGCCACACCGCAAAGTACAAAACCTCCTGCGCACCAGGGACGCATATCTAGCTTAAAGCACTTCTGTGCAAGGACGTCATGCGCAATGGACACGCTTTTTAGGCACTCTTACCTTTTTGGGAGCAATCAAGAGGAATGAAAGGCCGACAGTGAAGGTCAGCAAGGTCCAAACGACAGGCAAAATAAACCTCCAGAATGTAGCAGTGTAGATCTGCTCTGTCTGAGCGTCGCGGTCCTCCTCAAACTGCACATCTTATGAACTTCCAACAATGCAATGAATTGAATAAAGAACTCTCTGCATACACACTATGCACAAAAAGGCGCTCACATCCAAGACTGAAGGCGCCATAGAGATGGCAGCAGCAAGGCTGCCCGATGGTTTCAACATATCCTGCGATATACTAGCCATTTGAACATGCAGATCGCCAGCAACGGCATGCTTCAAAATGGCTGTTTCAAGCTCTGGTTTCCTGAGCAGTCAGGTAACAAGGTATCAGGCCAAAGCCAAGCTGGTGCAAAGTTGGAAGTGAAGCGCAACAATGCAAATGCATCTGTAGCCGCACACTGTGTACCTTTTTGAATCTGGAAACACTGGAAACACATTCGAATCGCCAGATCCATCCCTCGGCAGGAAGGGTAAGCCCTCCTCATCATCAAGCTTTTTTGATGCCATCCCTCTTTGCACGAGCCGCCAGCTATCTTCCTGACCCATGATGATACGAAAAGGGACATCGGAATAATTTCACTGATCTACAACGAATGCACACCACCTGTTCCATGGTGTGTATAGCTCGCACGGCCTCCTCACTCAGCCAAAAGGTGGCGTTCTAAATATAGCGCAAACTGACCCCCCGGCCTAGGGCCCCTACCCAATACAAGGGCCTGCCTTTGAGATCCTCAGTGAAGGGAGACGATTCGTCTCAGACGAAAGCCAACTTTCCTTTCCACTGTCTACTTGGTATCCTGAGGGAATGTTGAGTTCTCGACATTCCCTCACCGGAGACAAGGCCTTTTCTGGCCGTTGACGGTCGCGTACTTGTGTCCTGTACAGTAACTTCCCCACTCATTAATCCTCAACCACGCACTATAGCACAATTCTTACTACTAAGCATTGGATGACGCTATCGAAAACTGCGGCATGTCTACCCTGAGATCAGTCCTTATACAGCACAGAGGCATCCTCAAATGGGCTCTCCCTGTCTGCTTAACAATAGACGCGATTTACAACGCCTTCACCATCTGGAATCTATACAAAGACAGGCTGCAGGCATGTCCTCCCTGCAGTAGTATCCTGACTGACTTTCATGCTTGCCAGCCCCCTTGACCGAACTCAAGAGACTGACAATAACGTCCTCAAACTCTGGCAGGAATGGGAAAAGGAACGCAGAGACGCTATCATGCACATGGTGAGTCCCACTCTGCAACAAGTTCATGCTCGGTGTGAGCAAGAAGACCGCGCCTTCTGGCCAATGGTGCTGTCCAAACCTTGTCTGGACAGCCAACCTCTCTTCATGCACATGGCAAAGGAGATTCCTGCAGCGGACTTTGATGCTCTGGGTGTCGTAGAAGGGTGAGACGATTACCTTCCTCCCATGACGAGCTGCTGCAGTGCTTCATGGAGAGGTCCATGCGTCCTGTAGCTTGCATGTCATCCCTGTCGCTGGCAGCTCGTTCTTGACTTCTATGTTGTACGTTGCCCTGCAAACAAACTATGCCAATTCTGCAGGTGGCCACTTTTCACAGCATGCGCGCATGAGCAGAGCCCTGAGCCTGGCATTGACATCGTGCCATGTGAGCTCGGTACACAAGAAAGGGAGAACAACGGCCTTCCTGTTCTTATCACAGAGAGGTGCAGGCTCGCAATGCACCAAGGATAAAAAGGATTGGAAGCCTTTGTGAGGGAAGGAGTGCAGAGAGTACAGCAGCAGGTGCCTGTGCGAATGCAAATCAGGAGGAGATCAGCCCTGCGACTCACGATACACTGGAATCCTATCATGCAGTCTCAGGGTTCATGACCCCACTCTTCAGTGCCGCTCATAATGTGAAACAGTGTACAATATACCACATAAATGTTCTATTGAGATCTGGTCTCGCAAGCAAGTCTAGAGTGTGCAGTTGCAGAAGGCAGCCGCAGTAATGGCGTTAATTCTGGACTACATGTACACTTTTAATATTGTACAATACGATTAGCTAGTAGCTGTATATGTGGGTGTATCAATAATGGATTCGATAAGACTCCTCAATAGGTCTCCGGGACTGGTAGGTGAATACGCAAGCAATCGGGCAATTGCAATATCACGCCCATAATGGATTATGCATGTAGAACCTAATGGTCAAGCAGTAACTGCATGCACCGTTACCGGTACCGTAACAGTGACTGTGACGGCGTTACCACTATGGGGACTGATTCCTAAGTGCAAAATCTTTGTTAGAAATTTCCAAGAAGCTGCAGACCAGCTGGTCTCAGAATCAACTGCAAAATTTCTGAAATATCTGAGAGACTGCTTGACTGGTATTCTTCTGAAATTCTTCTGACTACTTTCATGGCCAGAGTCCCCATAGTATACTTTCAGGCAAGGTGCCACTGGCAAAGCAAGTTGTCTTTAGTAAGGCAAGATTTAAATATTTCTTGATAAATTTAACGCCAGGTTTTTTAAAAACAATCACTAATTATAAAGCTCATTTTCGTCATGACCACAGAGTTACTTGTTGCTGCTCACGAGTGCTGCCAGCACTGCCCAGCCAGAAATTCGCGTGAGCGCGCCGCAATCGGCTCGGTCACTGGCCACCATCATGGTGATCATGCATGACCATATGGTGGTGCACCACATGTGGTCGATTGTGATAATTAACATGGCGCCACGTTGACATGACGCTTTCTGAAATGGCATGGCACGTCACTTTTGCTGTCCCATCTATCTGTTCATGGCCGATGCCTTGGGTGTTGTGTGTCAGTCAGGTAAGCAGGAAAACGGTGTTCCCTACTTCCCTCCGGGTGGGTGTTGGGCAGCCTGCCCGAAGCGGGCATGCATGCGATTTGGCTTACCACCACATTAGGCTCCTTCCAACGCCTGGCTAGCAATTTCGACGCAAGGTATTGAAGCAATTGTCCGTTTCTTTGTTGATGCGGTGAGCCGATCGGGGATGGGAGGAACAATGGCGAATGTCATGCTACTGCAGACAACACTTGCCAAGACAACTTTCAATCGGTGCTCTCCTCTGATAAACAAGCACGTAGTGCACTGTGGGAGGGTACCGAGTAGAGTCACCATTCGGCAAGGAAGAGTGCAATTATCTGTTAGCTGCAATGCGCATGGACAGAAGCACAAAGGGGGTTTTATCGCAAGAGCTTCCTCTTTCGGGCAATCTGCTTCAGAGTTTTCAACTGGCCCGAAAGAAGAGGGCGCAGAGATCCCCCTCCCTGATCTTGGTAAGGACTTCTTCACCTCAACATCTGCAATACCCCTTTGCTCGTGGCCGCCCTCTTTGAAAATTGAAGGAGAGGGTTTTGCGAGGAAGGCACTTTTCTTTTGCTTGCTCCTTCTCGCAAAGTGTATCGCTTAGTTTACGTGGTCATATTGATTGTCTTGCCTCCGTCTGTGAGAGATCCCTCGCGCAAAAATCAGACGACCATCTGGCTGCAGGTGGAGGTGGCAGAAATGCTGGCAATGGACCCCGCGGCGGAGGTGGGGGTGGTGGAGGCGATGGAGACGGCTCTGAAAGTGGCAATGCCGATTTGGACGCCTCACTGCAGGCCTCTGGCAAATCACTGAGTGACATACCAGCAGGCAAGCCTCCATGCAGTCCTGCACATGGCTTGCAATACCGACGCCCTGACATCAATCTTACGCAATTGCTGCCCTGTACAGATCTGGCAGCAGCAGTGGCCGCTGGCAAAGTGAGCGTGGAGATCCTCCAAAGATACCTGAAGTTTTCAGAAGGGCTGTTGGCGCCCCTGATGAGAAACGGGTGAGTTATCATGTGGGCAGCCTGCAGTGTGCTTCACACCCTCTGCATCGATCCCCATTTTATGGGGTAATGATAACAATTGACCTGGTTGGAGCGGATGTTTTGCAGGGGGTTCCGAGAACGCCTCCTGGCAGATCCTAGCTTCCTAGTGAAGGTCGGCATAGAGGTCGGCATTGGCATCTTCACCAAGTCCAGCGCAGAGTACGCCAAGCGCGGAGAGAACTTCAGCCAGGTTCTCACTCTGCATCCTTCCCTCGCTCCTTATTTCTGTCCATGCTTTCCAGGTTTGTGTGAGCACTTGTTTTCCTACCCCTGCGCAGGAGCTCGACTTTGTGCTGGCCAATGTCATCATGGCACTTGTTGCCGACTTCATGCTGGTCTGGCTGCCTGCTCCTACTCTGTCCTTCAAGTGCGCGCCCCCTCCTCCTGTACTACAACCTCTACTCCAGCTCAATCACATGGAAGTGCTGCTAGCTCTCTGCAATGCAATCTTTGGCGCTGATGCCCTGGATTAATTTTCCGGAGCACAGGTCCAAGTCCGCGGTCCAGAAGAGTGGCATCCTGGGGTTCCTGGCCAGCTGCCCTGAGAATGCCTTCCAGAGAGTCCAGCCGGGCTACACCCCCTTTACCGTCGGCCAGCGCGCCGGGGCCGTCGTCCGGAACGGCAGCAAGCTGCTGGCTGTCGGGTTTGGAGCCTCACTATTTGGAGTCAGCATCACCAACCTGCTCATTGCCGTGCGCCAGCAGCTGGACCCCACCTGGGTGCCCCTGAACTCACCCCAGGTACACCCATCGCATTGTCCTTGTGTGCCACTGCTTTCTTTCAAGAGACAAGTATCACTTACCACAGGAGGTGCTTAGGCGCTGCTGTGGATGGTGCAGAATGTGCTGGCGATGAGCGCGGCGTACAGCAGCTACATGGCTGTGTCATCCAACCTGCGGTACCAGGTCATTGCTGGCATTGTGGAGGAGCGCGGCATTGAGGCGGTCTTCGCATCAAACCCGGCCCTGTGCTCTGCTCTGTCCTTCATCGTGCGCACATCAAACACCTTCTTGGGGTCCCTGATGTGGGTGGACTACCTGCGCCTGCTGGGGCTTCAATGAAAATCAAGTAGCGGTGACCCGCTTCTGATTCTGCTTTCTTGAATGCCACTGGGGTGTCGGTGATTGGTTTGTTTCATGTGCGATTTTGTCAGTGTCCAGTTCATGTTCTCAAGAGCCGGTGCCTGAGACCTTCGATGTACATGTGCCTAATATTCTTTATATGTTGCATCTTACTTATTGGTAAGAGTATTTCAGATGTGAATGTTTGCAGGCAATCTTGTTGCGCAATAGTCCAGTAGAATTATCCAGTGTTACAGCAATGCCTCTGGCTCTGAAGATGAAGCTTCTACAATAGCTGACATCATACGTGACAGTGATGTGTAAACTTTTACTTTCAACGTCCGTTTAATGGGAAATCTTCCCTGTCATGTATATGGCGCTGCACATGCCAACCTTCCTTATCCACTTTTGTCAGCTAGCTATACACAACGTTGTTAACACCAAACAGCTTAATGACTTTCATTCCAAGTCAATCACAGCAAAGTCCTGTGTTCCCCGCCATGACTCTCCAGGCTGCACTGTAGCAGGCGTGCCAAACTTAGCATTCTCCACGCAACAGAATTTCTTGTAGCAGTCTTCCATTGCTGTCCAAGGACTCCACTGCGAGCACACAGGAGAAAATGATCAGAAAGTATGAAATGGCCTCTGTACTGGGATGGTACTTCCTTCAAAGCAGAGTGCAGTATCACACTCCACGAATTGAGTAGTGTCGTTCGTTCTTGGGGCTTGGGAATTTTACCACAACAACATCCTCCCAGCCGCTAGAGGAGATGGCCACAGCTGCTCCAGTGCCAACATCCAGCTCCACGTAATCCTTTGCTTTGAGGTAGACAGAGTCCACCGGGCCACTGAAGGAGACCACCTCACGATCTTCCTCCTTGGTCTCTGGCTCTTCTGGGTTTGGCACCTGTGAGTCATACCGTATGTCCAGATTTTGCATTCCTCCGCCTTTGTCGTCAAGTTTTTTACCCCCTTTGATCACAAGAGGTGGGTGAATCATAATGGACATCAGCCAAAGAGCATGCACACTGGCCGGATGCGTGCGCTCTTCCAACACTGGAAGGGCAACCGGGGCTGACGAGAAAGGGAGCACACCTTGTTGAGGAAGGTCAAGCCCTGAAGCCCACGCACTTTGGCCACCTACACACACATGCAAAAAATCCTTACATCTTTACTCAGGTGCATGGGTAGTGAAGATGATGGTCACAAGCACTTCAGCAATCCAGAATCAATCGGTACTGTGAGCAGCACACCTCGATGTCAAGAACCTCAATGTACGTGTGCATCGCTGCTGTGAAGTCAAAAGGCTCATTGCCTGTGTTGATGACACGCAGGTCTGTTCGAAGCTGCTCCTCATGCAGTGTCACCGTGTACACAGCCTTGAAAGCGTGCGGCCTGTGCACCAGTAAAAAGAGAGTGAAGATGAATTTGAGAGCAATCTGGAGTTGCAGAAGCACAGGGAAGGTGTACAATCATAAGTGCAGAAGCTGTAGACAGAGGCAGAGAATAGATCTTCTATGACAGAGCGGTACAGACGCTGACCACATCTTCCTGGTGTAGTCATTGTCAGTGAGGGTGAGCTCCACAGTGGGATCGCGCTCATCCGGCTGCAAGTCTGCGCTAGTGGCACTGATTGTCCAATCTAGATTGCGCGCAAAGCCATGCTGCTGCATCGCTGGCCCCGGTCCAAACTACAGAAGCCATGAAACACTGGATCAAGTCTTGCATTGTGGGGATGCACTTTGGAGGTCAAACAGCAAGTGAAGGTCTCAAATGGCAGTACCTGCGGGAAGCAGTGGGGAATGCCACCGGATATGGGCTTGCTCTTGTCAAACTTGGCGTCTGGCCGGACATACAGCACTTCATCGCCGCTCGGCTGAGTCCAGGAGGCCACAACAGCTCCGTACAGGTACACCTGCATGCACAGCGCTTGCGAGTCAGGGCTCACATCTAAGGAATCTGTTGGCTGGCTCTATATAGTGACTTGACATCGCCCAATGCCCACATGTGAGCCGCACCTCAGCCTTTGACCCGCATGAATGGCGCAGGACCACCTTGGGAAGGCCCCCCTCGCCCTCAGTGATTTTCACGTGGTCAACAATACCTGGGCCCACCAGTTACATGTGATTTATGTTACCTGGGAAAATATCAGTGTTTTCAAGATGTATAAAAAATTGATATGGATACGAATTTAGGTGGACAGCCCTACCAAACTTCTCTTGCACTTCTGCAAGTTCAGTGGCGACGGCAGACACCGAGACGTTTAACCGCTGTTGTCTCCTGCTAGAAATAGGTTTCCTCCATGAGGTTCTCGATTCAGCTCTGTAAGAAAACAGAAAGATAGCCGTCAGTTAGATGGAATCACTAGTAAGTGCGTGCCTTGGGCCCATCAGAACGCCAGAGGGACCCTGTATTGCGGGATAGTGCGCGGTTGCATCCATTATATCCCATGAAAGATGGTAAGCAAGGAAACAATGACCTGCTAGGATGAGGAACAAGTGCATGCCATGCTCTAGGGCAGCTGTAGGGCAGTGGGGTGGCGTGTGCACGTCCGAAAGCAGTGCTGGGCGTCAACATCATTTCAGATCTTCAGGAATATCTGACTGGTTTACCTGGTGTTGATGAAGAGACAGCATCACTAGATGCCCTGCAATGATGCTGACCTAGGCCAAATCCCTGGGAAGGAACAAATCCCCACAATTAGAAATTGTGCACTTCGGTCTGGATTCTTGGAACAAAAGAGAGCACAAAAGAAACTGTGAATTTTACCTTGTATGAAGCATTGAGGCTGGAGGTGTGTGCTGCCATTGAGGAGGCACCTTCGAGGGACTCTAGATCATGTATGGGACACATGGCACACAGTAAAACCACACCTCTGCAGATCCTTTCACAGGTAATAACCTTCCGTATCTAGAATTTTTGTTTCTGGAGGCGAAAATTCTTTCATGAATGATTGGGAGTGTATGTAATCGCAGGTTGGGGCAGGAGTTACAGTACTGGGGATTGCTTACTTCAGTCTTTTCGTTGGGAAGAAGCCCACGGCTGTGCATACAGCGGTTTCTAAGGATAAACCAGCCACAGAATCGGATATCCTATCTGCCCTTGCCCAGGAGACTCAAAATACAAGCGGAAAGTACTGGAACGGCTCTGAAGAAGATACTGAGTCTCCCTAGCGCTTGAATCGGGATCAAACCTCTCTTCCACACGCCAAAGGGAATAAAGGAAGATGGGTTCGACTCAAATCTCTTCAGAGCTGCTGCTGCAGCGCATGGGAGCATCCCTGGTGTTCATCCAACCAGCCAAGAATGGGAAGCCACATGGTCCTTCTTTGATGGTGGAGCTGCAGTCAGGGACTGTAGGCATGGCAGAGCACAGCATGCCCCTGCAGGAACTGGGCGGCGGGCAGGGAATGCCTGAGAAAATCCTGGGCATAATTGGCGTGGCCAAGCTTGTCAGCTGCTCGGTGCTTGCTGTCATCACACACGCAGAGAAGGTACCACTTTGGTCTCTGTTTTTTAAGAAAGAAATATGTCTGCATTGGTACTCCTGATCAGATCTGTCTCTAAAGAAAGAAATATGTCTGCATTGGTACTACTGATCAGTGATGCAGGCTCATCACAAGATCAAGTCCATGCATCGTGAGACACTGTCTTTGCTGCAGGTGGCTGAACTCCGAGGTCATGCAGTCTACAAGGTGACGGGCACACGCCTGATTGAGAGCGGAACCAGCCCTTCCAAGGACGATCCAAAGTGAGAAGCTCGACCAATCCCCAGCCTCTTCTCTCTTCTGAGCATGGTGAAATCTCTCAACAGATGCAGCGATGTGATTGTGTGGACTGACTTGTACGTTACGCCAATTTACAGGTACATCAGCCTGCTGAAGACCGCCCTCAACCCGGCGGAGGCAGGACGAGGCCTCTACTTCTCCTACGGCGCAGACGTGACCCTGACGCAGCAGCGCTACGCGGAGACTCAGGGCAAGGGGGAGGAGGCTGGCAGATTTGTCGGCGAGCGGGCCGAGCCGCGCTTCTTATGGAACCGCCACCTGCTGGCGCTCTTCCTAGGTGCTGACCTCCCCTGCACATGGCCCTCATGGATGGTGTCGTTACCAAAGCATGATTGCCACATGTGATGCGCACGGTCCCCAAGCCACAAGTAATTTTGGCCCTCTCGTTGTTGTGGTAGTGTTCCAGGCGCGACAGACCAGCGCGAGCAGTACCACAATGACCTGATGGCCGTGATGACTACCGGCTAAACTGTCACAAGGGGGTGGGGCATTGCAATCCGCCTGCTGAGCAAATGCAGCAGCAGGGCGCCCCGTATGGCAAGTGAGGGGGATGTGGGTATTGGTGTGCAGAGCCGACAAAGATGCCCATTGCGGAGGGGGGCCCCGAGGTGGAGGTGCCGGCGATGCCGGAGCTGGCGCAGTTTGTGCTGCCGCTGATGCAGGGCAGCGTGCACCAGATCAGCGACCTGCGCTTCCAGACCTCCGTCGCCGACTACACCGGCTCGCTCACCCTCATCGCGCGCCGGTCCGCCCAGCGCCCCGGCGTGCGCCACTGGCGCCGCGGAGCCGAGCCCACGGTCAGTCGTCCTGCCCTGTCAACCTGTCTTTCTGTGAGTGATATGGGTGCTGGTGGTAGCATGCGGCAGCACACAAGGCAGCACAACCTGACACACGCGCTCCGCGAGCACTTCTGTGGAGAAGTGTCATGCAGGCAGAGTATTGAGTCTTGATTATACTGGCGTGCAGGGGAAGGTGGCCAACTTTGTGGAGACGGAGCAGCTGGTTGAGCTGACTGCACAGGGGTCGTCCAATCCCGCGGTAGTCTCTTCCTTTGTGCAGGTCCGCGGCAGCATTCCGTTACTGTGGAGCCAGATCCCCAACATCAAGTACAAGCCCACCACCCGCATCAGCCCCCCCTCAGTCTATGAGCCGGCGTTTGACAACCACATCAATGACCTCATCTCGTCCTACCAGGTGAGCTTCTGCTGCAGGCTCATTGCGATTTCTGCTTTTAGGGTTGCATGCATTACTAGCAATCTGACCTGGACCAAGAGCTCAGGAACGCCTCAATGCAAAGGAGGCCATGATCCTCTTGTTTTGCCATGCAGAATGTGCTGGCTGTGAATTTGGCCAACCAGCATGGCAGCGAGGGCATCTTGGGCAAGGCTTTCAAGGAGGAGGCCGAACGCTTTGCAAAGGTCAAGCCTGGCTTCGAGGTCATCAGCTTTGACTTCCACAAAGAGTGCGGCGCCACACGCTACGACAGGTATCTCGCCACAGCACGCCCTCCTGGCTCTTCCTATCCTTACTCCAAATAGGATGGCCCCAGGCAGCACTATACAGTATGGACAGGGGATGCCATGATTCTGTTGTGCAATTGCTGTGAAGGCTATTTTTACTGTGTGAAGCACAGCTTGGCTGGTATGTAAGTTTGCTGGTGATGCTCCAGACTGGAGAAGCTGTGGGCGATGATCGAGCCGTTTGTGGAGCGTTTCGGCACGTTCCAGGCGAACGGCGAGCAGCAGCGGCAGAGCGGCGTGCTGCGCATAAACTGCATCGACTGCCTGGACCGCACGAACGTGGTGCAGGGGTGGCTGGCGCGCAAGCAGCTGGACCGCCTGCTGGCCCAGCTCTCGCTGCTGCCCCAGGGCTCCTCCATCAAGGAGGCCTTCCCAGAGGTGCGCCTGCATGCTTCACATTGGTACTGCGGACAGGGGCCATCAAATCCCGACTTCTTCTCCCCATTGAGACAAAGAGGCCAGGGGATGATGGGTGAAAGGCAGGATTGCCCTGCCTCCTCCCTGAAAGTTGATGAAGCTGCATGAGGTAGTCGAAGATAGAGCGTTGGGTTCCCCACTCACACAATTGTGCTCTGCCAGAAGTGCAGACTGCATCATGCCTGTCACAAGCACATTTTTTTGGTCAGCGGTTGAGAGCGTAAAGGTGGCGTCCAGAAGGATCTGATAAGGTTTAAAGGGCAGGGAGGGAATGGCAGAGACGGGGGTGCGCGGGTGCAGGTGGAGCGGCAGTTCAAGTGGGTGTGGGCGGACCACGGGGACGACATAAGCCGGCAGTACGCGGGCACGGGGGCGCTGAAGAGCGGCTTCACGCGCACGGGGCAGCGCACGATGGGCGGCCTGCTGGACGACGGCGCCAAGAGCATGACTCGCTACTTCCTCAACAACTTCCGCGACGGCCGCAAGCAGGACGCCCTCGACCTCCTCACCGGCACCTACGCCATCGCCAAAGGTTATTATTCTTTTCGAATTCAAATTTGATTTTACTCTCTCTGGTCTCTCGCGTGCTGCACCGCGTGTGTGGTGGTGCATGGGGAAGATTCACAGAAGGGCTAGAGCTGCAGGACATGACCAATGTAATCAGGTTGTATTTCCTGGAAACAGGCTTCGAAGTGCATTGGGGAAAGTACGCAGTGGTGAGCATCGCTTGGAAGGAAGGCAAGAGAGAAATCTTGGGACCCAGTGCTAAAGTTGGGCTGTGGATGTGCCTGCAGACAAGCCGTCCCCCTTCAAGGCCTCCTTCACTGGGCTACCCATCATTGCGGTGGCCTTGTTGCTCATGCTGCTGGCAGCCGTGACAGGCTTCCGTACACTGCTGGTAAGTCATGTGCTGCCCTTGATGGAAAAAACCTCTGTGAGTGTGTGGGAGCTCCTCTATTCTGGATGTAGCCTCAAGATCACTGCTGTGCAGGGCAAGGGCGAGGGAGGGGCGGTGTATATTGTGCAGACTGTACTCCTGCCCATCGTCCTGGCAGTGGTCCTCCTGCAGCTGGTGGTCAAGAATGGCAAGAAATGGGTCGACAGACCACAGCTCTGCCAAGACATGTCGCAGCCCTGGTGAAGGTCAAAGCCTGCGTTTGTGTCTCAGTCACGCTTGGGCTGCTGCTTGCTTTGCAGGGCAGGTGCCAAGGCACACCAGTGTGTTGATCAAGTGTGTTGGTCAGTGTGTTCATGAACGTCAGGATATTCTTTTGTAGAGATTTGCGGATCACTGGCGGCAGCATCAACAACAAAGAAGGCAATTGACTGCAACCCATTATTATGAATCATCTCTTCCTGTGCAGACATCTGTACTGTGCTAGGGCTGAAGAAGGGGACATAATCATCTGCCGGCACAGGCGCCTGTGTAAGGGGTGAAAAGAGACGGTGATCTCGACTATATGCATTTATCAGATATGCTTGGTGCATGCATGTATGACGTTGTATTTAGCAATTGCCAGTTGAGAGAAGAAAGGTCGAGATGCAAGACATACAAGCTTGAGGCATGCACTGCGCAGTGCGAGCGCCAAGCAGGGAGAAAGGGCTGCCTCGAGGTGTATGTGCAATAATGCTAGTGACATGCAAGACACCTCTATATAGCAGTTGCCAGTTGCAACTTCATGGCAAACGCGTGTATTGACAATCAACGTTACAGATTTTCTATTTACTTAAGGTAAGGCGTTCGCCAATCATCAATCCTCTGAGGATTCGAGACCCCATTGCTGTGAACGCAAACCACAATCTGCTACTTGCATGGTCAGCGTTTCAGCAAAATAATGCTGCAGCCATCTTGCTACCATTACTGGTACTCAAACTTGCCTGAAGAAAGCTAATATCTTGAAGACATTGCCCTCAAAAACTGATGGCAACAAGCGCCACACTTGTGATTTCTCACATCTCTCATTCTGCTCATCACTTCTTGAACTCAAATATTGTCACTCTCACGCAGACCATCAATGCGCAAGCTGCACATTGGGTTGTACAGATGATGGATGGACAACCCTTGAACTGTCCCACCTAATAAACTCAGGAGCATGCGTTTCGGCGTGGTTCTCTCACTTCTGCTCGTCTTCTGCAGCAGGAACACGGCAGGGCTCCACGTGCCAGATCTCCTCTGCATATTGCTGGATGGTGCGGTCGGACGAGAACTTGCCGGATCCGGCTGTCGACATGATGGACATGCGCGTCCACCTTGCCTTGTCCTTGTATACCTCATCCACCTTTGCCTGCACATGCACAACCGCTGCGTCAGTGGCACGCCCAGGCCCACACACTCCCTGCAACTATAGTCATTCTGACAAATCTGTAGCCATTGTCAGGCTGGCGTGCTGGCACGTGCCCTTGGTGCAGCATTAACAAATGCTTTGGAGTGGATTTGGATTGGAGTGGAGATGCGTTGCTGAATTCAAAGCATAGATTGACAGGATCCTTGCAAGCCTTTGCACATATGGGGGCGGCAGGAGAATGAGTGACGGAAACGAGGCGCTAAACATCAATTTCTAGGATGTCAGGCACAGACCTGGGCGTCGATGTAGGAGGGGAAGTCATTGGCGAGCAGGTAGTAGTCACCGCCGGACGTGACAGAGTCGACCAGCGGCTCAAAGAAGTCCGCCCACCCAAACACGCCCTTTCTGATCAGACCCACCACGTGCTCAAAGCGCGAGTCCGGCTGCACAGCACACATGTTATTTTCCATGAGCCTTCCAAGTCAGGCAAATCACACCAAATGCTCTGCCCTCCGCCAAGACATTTGACTATTGTTTGATTTGCATGCATGGGTGTGTGAACTTATATTCACTGCCCTTTTGCTGCATGTGGTCATGGCGGGCTATCACTTGCTCAAACAAACATGCAACCCGAATTGCCACTCAGCAGGGGAGTGGGTGGGCATCGGGCGCACCTTGAAGTTGCGGCGCTCCTGGCGCAGGCGCTGGACTTCTGGCGTGAGAACGCCAAATATGAACATGTTGTCCTCGCCAATCTCCTCCGCAATCTCCACGTTGGCGCCGTCCATGGTCCCGATGATGAGCGATCCGTTCATGGCGAACTTCATGTTGGAAGTGCCCGACGCCTCCGTGCCCGCCGTGCTGATGTGCTGGCTCAGCTCACACCCTGTCGGACAGCATCCATGCTTCAACAGTTGCTCTTTTAGAAAACTTCCATCTGCCCTGATCTGCTTGCCCATGCCCTCTTATCGATCGATTCTTTGAATGTTATCAGCCTCACGAATAGAATACGGTAAAGCTCCCACCCACAGCACAGCCCAAAGTATGGAGGATGGAAGGAAGGCGCTGGATGGATGTGAGGCTGAAGGGGGAGGGGGGAGAGGGCAGGAGCTTGCCTGGGATGATGACCTCCGCGAGGGACACATTGTAGTCGGGCACGAAGACGAGCTTGAGCAGGTCGCCGACGTCTGGGTCGGAATTGATCTTGTTGCCCACCGCGCTGATCAGCTTGATGATGCGCTTGGCCATCTCATACCCGGGTGCCGCCTTGCCGCCAATCACGCACACGCGCGGCACCACCTGCATTATTATTGTTTAGAGAAGAGTGCCTTGTGATGTGCATGCAAACGGAGCACAGAAGTCTCATGTGCAGAGTGCCCCATGACTCATGTGACCAGTGGCATGGGGCGGAGTACCTGTGCGCGCTGGTCGGGAGACATCTTTTTGATCTGATCGTAGCGCCAGATGATGCCGAACACATTCAGCAGCTGCCTCTTGTACTCGTGTATCCTCTTCACCTGCAGCACCACACGTTGTTCCCATCAGACACTATTTCTTACCCAAGTGCATCTGCATGGGCTGTGCGCAACCAAAGCACTTTGCATGGAAGCTGGAAGGCATGCCTGGATGTCCAGCATGACGTGGTCAGAGATCTGCACGCCGGTAATGTCCCTGATGTGTGCTATGGCCTTGGACTTTGCAATGGCCTTCACGTCCGCCCACTTCTGCTGGAACTCTGGGTCATCTGCATGCGCCCGCAACCCCTGCACCAGGCAGATCACCTTGTGTTAACCCCAAAATCCTCGGCTGTTTCTTCCCCCCTCCTGCCAGCAAGCATAAAAAGTGGGCCTGACTGATTGCTCTGGCTGTTGCTTTTAAGAACCAAGACAGACTACTCGTCATCTAGTTGTTATTTTGCAGATATATCATTTCTTTTGAAGGATTGAGAAGGGGAGGATCTCAGTGGGGAAGAGAAGGACCTGGAGGGCGTCGAGGTGGTTGATCCAGGCCTCGCTGCCGAGTGTGTCGGTGATGAGGGCGCGCAGGGGGGCGTTGCAGAAAGCGAGCCAGCGGCGGGGGGTGACGCCGTTGGTCTTGTTCTGGAACTTCTGCGGCCACAGGTCGGCAAACTCCTTGAAGATGGTTTCCTTGATGATGTCCGAGTGGATGGCCGCCACCCCGTTCACAGTATGGCTCGCCACAACCGCCAAGTACGCCATCCTCACATACCTGCGCAGTGGCAACCTCACTCTTAATGACAACCTTACCTCAAATTTAGATTTAAATGACATGCCCGAGGGCCAGCCTCTAGAGACACTGTTGCAACTTGAGCTGCATGTGAGAGGCGGGCGCACAGCACAGGAAATGACGCTGGACTGACTGATGTTGCAGTGCTTCCTTAAGCGACAGAGGCGGCCTAGCCTCAGGCACAAAGGCCACCCCTGAGATAATGTATGTTGCAGGGGGAAAAGGGAGAGGGTAAGTGTGTGAGGGGCGCGCACTTTTCGCCGCCGGAGCCGTCCTCGATAATGGACATGCGGCCGATGCGGTCCCAGTCGTCGCCCAGCTCCGCGCGCAGCTGCTGCAGGAAGCGCCAGTTGATGTCAAAGATGATCTGCATGTGCCGCGGCAGCAGCTTCTCCAGAAGGCTCACCGGCCACTTCTCCAGCGCCTCCGGCAGCACCGTGTGGTTCGTAAACGCAAACACCTGCCCATATTTTCTGCTCAGTCCTCCATGTGCGAGGGTGCCATTTTTATCAACAAGCAATGCATTGATACATACATTGATGGGAAAAGAGCTCAACGTGTGCCTCAGACAGCGCAAATGGGAAGCAAAAGCAAACGCGCAGCCGCATCTCAAAGTGCTGGGGAGCCATCCACAAAGATAGTCCATGCAGTCTATTGATGAGACATGAGGCCGATAGTCCTAGAAAAAGCAAGGCAGCCAGATATAAGATGTGGGAGAAAAGCTTTACTTGAGGGGCAAGCAGCACCGAGGCGATTCACCTTGTTAGTGATCTCCCAGGCCTTGGTCCAGCCCATCTTATTGTCGTCCATGAGCACGCGCATGAGCTCGGGCACCGCGATGGTCGGATGCGTGTCGTTCAGCTGGAAGGCCACCTTGTCCGGGAACGCGTCAAACGTGTCGTGCGTCTCCTTGTACCGCCTCACCACATCCTGCAACAGCGCACTCACAGTCATTCAGGGTCTGTCACCTCAGCGTTTGGTTGATTGGGTATTCATGCATGAAAGGCATGCAAAAATAAATGGGGTTTTAGTAAAAACCGTTTTACGACATGCCTGTATTGTGGCAGAGACGAAGAAGTTCTGCTGTTTGAGGCGCAGCTCCTTGCCCTGGTAGGTGCGGTCGTCCGGGTACAGCACGGATGACAGCGTCTCAGCGCGCTGCCTTGACAGAATCGCCTGCGCAGGCGACCAGTCCAGTTAGCAGAATCGTTGAATGGCAGAGGCATGTGAATGCATTTCTGATCAACTTGTGTGTGTGCATGACAATGGCAGACCATGCGCGCCCCCACCTGAACATAGTCACCGGTGTTGAAGGCCTCCAGGTCAAACTCCTGCCCGGGCTTGGCGGCCCACAGGCGCAGGTTGATTGTGTTGTTGGTTTGGAACCCTGGGATGGGGTTGTCGTAGGCGATAGCCGCCACCTGCATGTCACATGAATTTCATCACTTCACCGGTGCAATACTGCTACCAGTGTGTGATAAAGCATTTGCATCTGGTGAGCAGAGGCCTCACCGTCTCGCCGGGGTTCCATCTGAACACCTGGCGGCCCTCCTCCTCATGGACAGACACGTGGCCGTAGAAGTTGATGGGGTAGCCCACGTTCAGGCGCTCGATCTCCCAGGGGTTGCCGAAGTTCAGCCAGTAATCCGGCTGCTCGTGCTGGAATCCGTCCACTATGGTCTGCGTGAGCACAGCCATCACAAATCAGACATGGCGTCTGTGTGCTTCATGCATGCAGCAGCCTTGGTCTGAATCTGCCATTGAATGTCAGTGTACCCAAAATAGTGATGTGTGCAGCAAGGCACAAAACACTAAGAACAGTATCAACTTCTGACGAGGGTGCCTTCGCAGGTCCAGGGCAAATGGCAAGACACATGGGCTTTTTACCAAATGTGTGTAGTGTGCCCTGGCAAACAACAGGGAAAGTGGAGGTGGAAGCTGGGCGTGCCTGGCGGAACATGCCGTACTGGTAGCGGATGCCGTAGCCCCAGGCGGGCAGCGAGAGCGTGGCCATGGAGTCCAGGAAGCAGGCGGCCAGCCGGCCGAGGCCGCCGTTGCCGAGGGCGGCGTCACGCTCCTTCTGGATGAGGTCTTCCAGCTGGTACCCCATCTCGCGCAGCGCCTCTGTGTACTGATCCACCACGCCCAGGTTGTTCAGCGCGTTCAGCAGCGAGCGGCCCATCAGGAACTCCATGCTCAGGTAGTACACGCGCTTCGCGTCCACGTCCCTGCGCGCGTGCAAGGTTCAGGCCGCTTGTTTGTACGCACTGCTCTGCATGTTGTGACTGACAGGTTTGGACTGGCACTAACGGCTCTTTTCAGATCCCACTTTGCTGCGCGTGCTTTTGGCAAGCTGCAGTACTCTTTTTGAAGTCCTGTTTTTGCAACATTCTGGGTTGCCGTTGCGCACAGAATGTCAATTACAGCGCCTGTTGATTGCTCTGTCTCGCAGTGCAACATGTGCTCTGGGTACATGTGCACCAGGGACGGGCGGCTCACTTGAAGTACTGCTGGGTGTCGTTCCAGGACTCTATTAGCCGGTCCCTCAGGCTGAGCGCGGTGGCCTGGTACGCCTCCTGGTTGTCAAAGCTGTTGCGGCTCCTGGCCAGCGTGTACTCCACGTGGTTCACGATAGACTCCTCGATGCTCAGCACATCGTTCTTGATGTAGGTGTCTGCAGCAGGCTCAGCTTGGTCAGGATGCATGTGCTGAACCAGGGAATGCTCTCAATCACCAGAGGGTTTGTACTGTAAGGGGTGGCACACACGCACCCTTCAGATTGTATAGTAGGGTTTTATTGTGGGCGGCGGTGTCGGCAATGCCATCACCGACAAGCGGACGCTTCCCTGAGCTGACACGGGCTAGAATGCGCCCCGATGTGTTCGCCAGTCTTTCTAGCGAGGCACGCAGCTTGTCGATGTCCTTCGGGTCCGTGACTTTGCCGCCACCAAGCTGCAAATTCAGGCACTCATCAGAAGCCAACCCGTGCAAGCTCAAGCCCAAGTGGACCGTTTGCGAAAGTGCCGGTGGTCTTGTCAGGCTGCAAGCCATACCGCAGTAATGAAGAACTTGTCCAAGACGCGCCCGTTGCTCCCATCCACTTCAGCCTGTTCAGGATCCCCAGCTCTCTCAGCAACAGTATCGATGGGAAAGGGAACAGATCGATCGGCCAAGTATGCAGAAGTTCCATGCAGCAGACAATCCGTGGCTCAGCAAGATGTTCATAGTGTGTAGGCCCACCTTGCCTACATCCAATCCTAAGTCGCGGAATGTCCCAGAGATAGAAGTGAGAAGTCCTGGCCTGTTGAAGCCAGAAATGGTGACCACGGTGAAGTCGCTGTCCTGCGCGTTGTCGATGGAGACGTACACCCCCTCATCCTGTGCTGGAGCTCCCACTGATGCCGCAGCTCTGACTGCAACATTCTGCGAAGCCAAGCTTGGTCGAATAGGGCTTGGAGCGTTGCCAGGCCTAGCACCTCTGTTCGGCAACCGATTGCCGCAGAATCGACGGCAGCCATCTCTCAGATATAGAGCGGATTTGACATGGCCCGGCAGCATGCTGCTAGGCACTCCAGGCGTCACCAGGCCCGGTGCCATGCTGCTGTAGATTTCCAAAGGAAAAAACACTAGACAACTCGCCTTGTTAAACTCTTCAGAACATTTTCCAGGTATAGTTGGGCCTGAAAGCACCCAAATGAATGCACAGCCAACGGATTCCTTGGAGATAGAGAGCAGAAAAGTATCCCAAAACGGTATCTTATATCTTCTGCTCCTGTTTAGGCAGCCTGGAGCCGCACGGCCGTGACGCACATCAACTCTCGTGCATGCATGGTCCATCTGGATTGTTGTGCAATCAAAGGATGGTCCTGTAGACTTCATCGCTTAATTGCCTCAAACGTGAAGTGCCACGGCTTGTAATTGCTGGAATGCTTTTGTGCCATCAATAGTGTATTTGAGATGGGCAAGGAGAGGCGCATAGGGGGGCCGACCCGGAGGGGTGATTTGAACAATGCAAGGGGTACTCCCTATAGTAGGCCCTCAGGAAGCTCCCAAAACCCAGCGAATGCTCGTGAGAGAGACTTTGTGCGAGGAGGAGAATCAAGTCAACCAGCTCATCGCCAGCATCCGATGCAGGACAATGATGCAGAACGCAGATCTTCATGGTCTTCGTGGGTGTACACCCCTTTGAAGGCATTGAAGGTAAGAAGATATACCAGGAACATGGCATCGCACTTTTGTGCTGGTCCACCAGATCAGGAGCTCGTCTGACCGGGTTGCATCTTTGATGCAGGAATCGTACATGTATCTGTCCAAATCTCCGATCAAAACCGATGAGGTGGACGACAATGTTGGCGGTGCGCTTTGTGGGTCTCCCTGGCGTGCTGACAGGAGTGATATCACTCCCACCAATCTTAAAGATAAAAGTATGAAAGATTTTGTGGGTGGTACAGGACATCTCAACAACCAGACCGCCAGCTCGACAGCTGCAGAATTGGTCGAGGAGGGAGAGGTGGGTGTCAGTCCTGTCAAAGCTACTGCAGCAAGCCATGTGTTCAATTCTTGTAGCTACTGCAACAGGTGCACGGCTGGGACAGAAATCTCTTATGTGGGGCTAACTCATTGCTGAGAGTCAGAATCATCCTGTTGCCTGTGGCCCGCAGGCCCAGTCACAGAAAGCAGCGGACCAGTACTCGTCAATGGAGGAGCAGGCAGGGCCATCCCAGCCAGTAGACATAGCCTTGCCGGAGCGCCTGTTGGGCACTTTGCCAACCCTGCCCAGCCGTCTCGACGCTGTAACGCCAGTACGGCCTTCAGGTGTCTCAGGCAAGGACTAAGGACCACCATGTCTGTGCTGTGTGCAGCACAGATTTGCAAATGCTCTTATTTTTTAAGTATGTCAATTACAATGTGCAAAGAACTCAGACTGAGGCCTGATGCACAGAGGGCGCAGGTTCCTCGTATGAGGATATCAGGGCGCGCAATGTGACGCTGCTGAGCAACAGCCCTCTCGCGGCTGGATCGCCATGGCAGCCGCGGCTGAGGCCGGGATCGGGATCTGTGCAGCCGTCGCCAGCGCAGAGCAGCGGTGCAGCCGGCACACCGATGGGCCAGCCACCCACCTCCCTGTTGAACAGGCCCTTCAACTCCGTTGGCCCCAGCAGATTCGGCCTGCGCGACGGCCCAGCCCCATCACCCCTCGCTCTCACTCCGGCCGTGCAGCCCTTCCGCACCACCGCACACAGGTACAGCTGGTCGATGCTCTTATGACCTGACACTTTGCACACAGTTGCACACAAACGGTGCCCGAGGACTGCCAGACGAGGAGACTCATGTGCTGTGCTGTGTTGCCAAGCAGGGGCAATAAACCATTTGCGCGCACGCCGATCCACATGCAGCCGCTGTCTTCAGTGCCACCGGGGAGTGTCCCGGCGTCCGCTGCCGGCGCGGCTGCAGCCCCGGAGCCAGCGCCGCTGAGCTGGACGCCCATGCGCACCTACTCCAGCATGCAGCCCCGCGCAGGGGCTACGCTCAGCCTCAAGAGGGGCCGCACGGATGGCAGCCCCCTGGGCACGCCCCTCCTGGGCGCAGGGCTCGCCGCTGACTCTGACCGGCGCATCCGCCGGCGCGGCGAGCAGGTCTGCCTACTTCCCATTTCCATGCTCTCAGCCTCTTCAGAGCTTGCAAGTGCTCATCCATATTCTGCCACCCTGTGAGATCTGAGGTGCGTGATCGGACTGTTCGGCGTGCAGGGGGAACGAAGCGCAGAGCGGCGCGTGTGGAAGGCGGGTCAAACGCCCTACAGCACAAAGGGAGCAGCTGGCAGAGATGTGCTGGCCATTGAGGGGCCATCAGCATCAGAAGGCACCCAGGTGGCTAACGGACTGCTGGGCAAGAGGGAGCCGCTGCCAATGACAGAGTCGGCTCGGCGCATCGCCATGGCTCTGGACGCCATGCTCCCTGTGAGTGACACTCCATCCTTTGAGCTGTGAAGAGCATGCTTCCAGTCTGCTTGTAGCGCTTCTGTCAGCATCTTTGGCACCAAGGGTAGGCCTGATTTTGTCAATGCCATCTGTGCAGACGGCTTCATCCCAGGGGCCGGCTGATACAGCCGGTGCATCTACGCCGCAGAAGCCAGTGGCCCCTCCCAGCGATTCTCTGGGCGTGGCTCCTGCGCCGCTCCTATCCACCGTCGCTCCGGCCCCTGCCTCATCGTCCTCACTGGCCCTGCCCCTCACCCTGCCCCTGGACGCATTCCCAAAGCCAGCCACGTTGTCCTGGGGTTCCCAGCCACCGCCTGCCTCCAGCGCGGTGCAGGCAGCACCAACTTTGGGCCAGTGGTCTGCTGCGGCCACTGCTGCACCTCCTGCAGCTTCATGGTCCAGCTGGAGCCCAGCTGTTGCCCTCCCAGACCTTACTACAGGTGACGGCTCCAGCACATGCTCTCATCACAATCTCTTGCATGATGTCATCATACAATATTAAACATTAAATCACATGACCAACGTTGACATGTGCGAACCTTGTGTGCAACAGGTAAAAAGGACTCTCCTCCGTCGCCCACCCCCAGTGCTGCAGCTGCTCTGCCTCTCACCCCGGTCGGTCCATCACTGCCCCAGCCATCGCTCTTCAAATTCTCAAATGCTCACAAGGTGTGAGTCCATGCAAAAGACTTATGCCTACATCGGAGTTGCCCATGGTGTTGAATACCCTGTGCATGAAGCAAAGCCATGACGGTTGATCTTATCTGGGCGCCGGCTAAGAGCCAGCATGCTGATGGTCCAATGGATGTTGCTCAGGTGGACAACACCCCCGATGGGCCGGCGGCAATGGAGGAGTCAACAGAGGTAGTGTCGGAGAAGTTCTCCTTCAGGCCGGCAAGGAGCCTGCTGGACAGCGCGGAGAAGCTGAAGCAACAGGCCCCGCCGGTGCAGCCACAGCGGGGGGCAGTCACGCCTGAGAAGGTGCTTGCTGAGAACAACAGGGCGGCGGCAGCTGCGAGCCAGCCCCTGCCGGTCTCAGACGACGAAGATGACGAGGAGAACTTGGATGAGGATGGCAGCGAGGACGGCGACATCAAGGGGGTTATGCGCTCATCGGCTCGCACAGAAGAGAATGGCAATGCCCCGGAGGCCGCCATCAAGGAGGCAGCGACACCCGCCCCCGCGTCCGGCGGCTGGGACTTGAGCTTCCTCAAGAAGAACCAGGCGCAGGCGGCGGCCGCGACGGATGCGGCCGAGAAAGCGATTGCGGCAGAAAAGTCTGGTGCTCCTTCGCAGCCGCAGGCGAGCGCTGCGACTGGTGGCTGGGGCGCGGACTTCCTCAGCGCAAACAAGGCGGCTGTGGGCGCTGCCACTGCCGCAGCCAAGGCTGACCTTGACAAGGAGGCCGGCAAGTCAAGCTCAGGTATGCTGCGCGCCACCGTTGTCCTTGTCGTCTTCTTTCTGCCTCCTTCAATTTTGACTCATGTGCTGACACGCCAGCACCTTGCCTGCAGGCGCCACTCCAGCGCCGTTTACTATCAGCTTTGGCAAGCCGCAGACACCAGCGCCAGACACAGCAGCTTCTTCCGGCTCAGGCACGCATCATACTGCCCGTTGCTTATGTGGTACCTAGCCGTCACCTGCGTGGACCTACATGCTGTTTAGAGTGGTGGTGCTTAGTTTAAAGGCGTGTGCGCAGGCTTGCTGTCGTTCCTTGGGTCTGTGGTACCCGGCTCGTCGTCGACAGCATTTGCGCCCTCCACCTTCTCTGGCTTCGGCTTTGGCCTCAAGCAGCCCGCGGAGGCTTCAGACCCGGCCGCCACATGTTCCATCACCGCCGTCGCGCCAGCAACCAGTTCTCTGCCTGCCTTCCTGGCTTCCAGCACGCCCGCTGCTCACAACGCCACTGAGAACGGCGATGCAGCGGTGAGCCCCTACAGCCTTGCACTGCTGGCGCATTGCACTGCAGTGCTTACCGCCATTGGTGTGAACCCCGAGTGTGTGTACCCATCGACATGGACTTCATCAAACCTTGACACACCTTTGTGTGGCTTTGGTGTAAGTTTAATGCCTGTTTGCTGCAGGTATCACTGGCGGATGGGCCGGGCTGGGCGCTCCCCAAGAAGGCCAAAGCCAATGATGTCTCTCCTCCAAGCGCTGGCTTCACCTTGGACGGAACCGCGATGACATTCTCCTTTCCAGGGGCCTCCTCCTCCTCGGCTCCAGCCACCACCGCAGCCGCCACGCCCTCACATTCGCAGCCAGCGCCCTACAGCTTTGGCGCTGCCACAGAGGGCAGCAAGCTTGCAAAGACAGCAACAGCCACGGCGACAGCTGATGACCTCACAGCCGCAGCCGCCTCGGAGGCTCCTGCGGGCGCCAGCATAATCGCTTCAAAGTCCTTCGGCGCACCAGTGTCGTTCGGGTTTTGTGCCGCCTTCCAACCTGCATCCTCGGCTGCGGCGTCGACTCCGTTCCCCTTTGGAGCGTCCTCTGCCGCGACTGAGCGGCCAGCCAAGGATCCCATCATGTTCCAGCTGAAGCCTAGGGCAGCGCCCTTTGCGCCCTCCACGGGGTCCCCCTTTGGCAAGCCGGCCGCGGACGCGGGCAAGGAGGACAGTCAGAAGCTGCCCGAGTCTGTGCCCACTGGGCTGAGTCTCACCCAGGCTCAGGTGCGCCTGCTCCCTCTGCCCTTGTGCCTGAATTGTTTCTCATACCTCGTCATTGTTCTTGATGTTCAGTGCTTGCCTTGCAAAGACTGAGAAATCCTGCATGTCTGCCTACAGGGAAGCGGGCGGAGCCTTGACAGCAACATGTCCGTGTCGCCGTCGGCCGGGTCGGCTGGGGCCGCCAACCCCTTTGTCGCGCTCGAGACAGGGCCGACACCAGTGGCGCCCTCCACCACCGGCTTCCCCTCCTTCATGATCCCTGCCTCCTCTGCCGCCGCTGCCTCATCCTTCACCTTTGGGGCAGGCGCAGCATCGGCCGCCGCGATCTCAGGATTCCTGGCCCCAGCCGCCAGCACGGGCATGGGCTTCAGGAGCGGCAGCATCCCGACGTTCGGGGGCCCTGCTAGCACGCCGGCCTTTGAGGCGGGCGCGGCCTCTGCTCCAGCGCAGTCCAGCGCCGCAGTGGGCATGTTTGGGGCCAACGCCAACAGCGGCTTTGGAGCGGCGGCCAGCGCGCCGCCCTTCGGTGCACCGCCTGTGACCGCTCCAGCATTTGGGGTGGCCAGCACCCCGGCGTTTGGGGCGACCCAGTCGGGCTCTCTGGTGTTTGGGGCGTCCGGCACTCCTGCATTCGGGGCATCCAGCACGCCAGCCTTTGGTGCAGGCAGCGCACCGGCGTTTGGTGCCTCCACCGTGCCGTCTTTCGGGCAGGCTTCCACGCCCGCCTTTGGAGCCGGCAGTGCCCCCGCATTCGGCGGCTTTGGCGGCGGCGGAGGCGGCGGATTTGGCGCTCCTGCTGCGCCTGCCTTCGGCGGTGAGTAGGCTGTTCTGAAGCATCCCTGTAGTGTACTGTGTCTTCTCATCTGCTCCTCCCTCTACATGTGATATCCGGTTGAGTGATGGAAATATGGTAGTAGGGCTTGTTGGACGCGATTTCCTCCTTGAAAATTCCTCGATCCTGCTCTCATGTCCTGGGTGGATCCGTGCAGGCTTTGGCGGCGCGGTTGGCGCGTTTGGCGCGCCCCCGCAGAGCGCTTCGGCCGCGGGAGCGCCCTTCGGCGCCTCCCACACTGCACCTGCCTGGGGCGCTCAAGCGACCAGCACCCCCACCTTTGGTCAGGCGCCGGCGCAGCCCAGCGCGAATGCAGCTCCCGGCCCCTTTGGCGCCCCTCTGCAGCCAGCCTTTGGCCTGCAGCAGCAGCAGCAGCCGGCCCCAGCAAACCCCTTTGGCTTCCAGGGCGCGCCAAGTGGTGGCATCGGCGGAGATGCAGCGTCTGGGTTCACCATGGGCGCGGGAGACAGTCAGCAGCAGGGGCAGCAGGGGCAGATGGCCCGCAGGAAAGTCAAGGTCAAGAGGAAGGGCAGATGAGCCGGGCGGGACTGCAGAGGAGCTGATCTTGGCCGGAAGTTCAATAGACTGACAGCAGCCCTTAGAGAGGAGTGATGGCATCCACCTTGAGACAAGCTTGTCTGTGTCTGGTAGCCTAGTTGTCATCCTGTTTACTTTCAAGCAGCAGACCCGCATTTGATGAAGGGTGCATTCTTTTTGGCCAGGACTGATTATGGGGAGGGTCTCCGGAAATTTGGAAACCAGACGATTTGTGCCTCTTATTTATGTCGGGTAGGCAACTGGAGTGACTTGGTTTGTGTTGGCTGCAGTGCAGTTGATTGCTGAAGGTTATGGCATCAAGACGAGCTGAATGGCAACATAGACAGATTGGCAATGTCGCCGCTATTGAGATCAGCTGGACAGTAAGTGGTGTCAACTCTTCCACCCAGCAGCTGCTGAGCTGCACATGAACACGTGCCATATCTCCACCAAATCCTTGCAGTAGTGCAAGTCTTCTATCCCCCATCACGTTACACCAAATGCTGGATGTCCTTTCAAGGTTGTTTGCCACAATTTATATCCAGCAGATCTGAAGTCAGCGGAAGTCATGCGACATATCACATACAAACTTCTGTGCAGTCCGACAGCAAGGACATCCATCTGATAATCCAGCACACCCCATGATTCCCTTATCGCATGTGTATAAACGAGTCACCAAAACTCAATACCTTGAAAGGCTTTGAAAGGAATTCCTTCGTCTCAAACATCCTCACACCTGAGTGCATCCTTCAAACAAAGGCTTCCTCCAATTGCAGGTTGACATATATCATACACCACAGGCTTTGGCAGTCTCCGCTTGGCACTTGCACAAAAAATCAGGTACCTGCCATACACCACAGGTGCAATAGCCAGCATCAAAGTCCACAAAGAATATCACACTTTTAGAACCTCATGGCATAGAGACCAGAACCTTCTGCGCAGGGGCATTGACCGCCACGATGCGCTTCTCTGGACCAACAGTGACCTCCAGATTGGGGCCTGCTTTGCACTTGTCCAGGCACTTGCATGGCATCACCTCAACCCCCTCCTCCGCATGCATGCTCAACTCCTCCATCAGCTGGGCACTTCCCCTCTTAGAGCACGCCTTCCCTTGGCAGACTGATACTCTTGCCCCAGACAGGAGATTGCTCACGACCTCAAGGGCATCTTTCTTGATCGGCATGATCTTTTCCTTCTTGAGCTTTGCAATCATGGGAACCACATTGCTGCTCCTGACTTCCGACACTTCTGTGTCAGCGCAGCTCTGCATCATAGGCACCTGAGAGCAGTTCTCTTGCATGTCCTCGTCCTCAGATGAACTGCTGCTGGAGCTGGAAGACATGCAAGGCTCATCCATGCCACACAGGACACCGTCCACCTGTTTGTTCCACAACCGTTTCTCAGCAAGAGATTCAATCGACCTCAGAATCTTGTGAGAGATACTGTGCACTTGTGCAGCATAGTCAGGCGCCTGTTGTACCATGCAGAAACTAACCTCCATGAGTTGCTGCTGAAGGACCGTGCTGTCAAAGCTAGGAGAAGCTTGAAGTTCAAGGATTACATCTGCAAGGCGTTTTCTGCCGGCCTTCAACCTAGCTTCAGCCATTTTTTTCTTTTTGTTTCCGCATGTTGTCACCACTGTGCTCCGCTTCACGGAGGGCACGCGGTGTGACGCTTTGACGCCAAGCTCTTTTCCTGCAAGGGCAAGGTTCTCTCAGAACAGCCTTCCAGCTGGCATCATGCTCTGCTTGAAAACTTGCCTTTTCAAAACCGTGGCCACTCCAATCCCAATGACCAGGTCGTACCTTGGAAGCTGGAACCCAATCCCTTGAGCATATTCTGGGTTGCCATTCTGCTGTTCGGAGCTATGCTCCTCGACACTTGAACTTTATCAACAAAATTTTGTGCGCAACGTGTTCAACATCACCGGATCCGCAACCGTGCTATCCAAAATTCTGCCCAAAACTCGTGAGGCCCTCCTGATGAGGGCCAAGTGAAGGATTTGATGTATTATGGCCCTGTGGCTAGTTCCCCTGGTAGGTTTAATTTGGCGCCAGCCACGAAGTGGCTGGCGGCCGCAGCTGCATTAATTTCAGGCAGCCACGATGGCTGTTTCAGAGGCAGATGGCTGGAACCTGAATTTCTTGGCTGCAAGCCCTAGGATTCTTTACAAAGGCTTTGCCTACCAAAAAAGACACAAATGAGCATTGAAAGCATCACCAGCTGGCTAGAGTCATCCAGTGCCGCAGCGCTGCGCTGCGGCACTGCGGCAGCGCGGCAGCGCTGCGCTAGCGGCTGGCCAGTCACTGTTACGATCAGTAATTAAATATATTGGTACAAGTCACTTTGACTTTGTGGACATGCCACTGTACAGTGTTACACATGTGGGGGACCCCAAAATAAATCGTGCCGTGCAAGGTTACGAATTCGTTGCTTCGAAGCAGCAACCACAAATATTATACTTTGCAACATTACGTAATGTATACCGTAATATGACGTATTGTTAGTATATATGGTATACCCAACCGAGATGGCACCGGGCGCGCACCACCGGTACTATAGTATACCTAGGCTGGCAGTGCAGCTGCGCAGTTGCATGCATGTATTTTCGAACCCTAAAAAAATTCTTGTAGCAATGATTACTGCAAAGTGCACTTGTATCCTAGACGAGCCACTGCCAGCACTGAGTGCAGTGCACAATGAAATTACATGAATCTTTCTCTCACGTGATCACTTGTTGATCATGACTCTCACGACACTCTCACTTGTTCGCACTGCTAGAACCTCCCCAACTCATCAGTACCAATTGATCTTCGCCAGCGCCCTAAAAGGTGGGGACACATTGCCTACAGCCACTGGGTCGGCCCAAGCATGCTGCAATGAACACAAATATGATACAACAATGGACAATTACAAAACCAATCAAGGGCTCAACAGAGGCTCATCACGTCGGGCAAAGCTGCAACCAGAACGGGAAATTTGCCAGCAAGATCTAGATATTTGAATTTTTTCGGCTATCCAACAGGTGTCATAGTGTGGCCAACAAAATCCCAATACATACAAGGTACGCAACCGCACTGTCTCCAGCTTGATAGTACCAGAAGGTGCTCGAAATCCAGCTCCAATGGCATCGCATGTAAACGATGACGAAATCAGACCATGTCTTCATGGAAGGCCGAGTTGCCCCTTCAAATGCGCAGGCATGAGCTGCAGCCAATGCTGAACTGAACCTGCATGTGCCTGCAATGCAGAAGATAAAATCTCAGAAAGAGAGGTTTGCAGCAGTACCAAAAACGAGCAGGGACATCACTTGGCATTGCAGAGGTTCAAGGATGCAGACTCACGCACCTTCAAGGTGCCATTCTCCTTGCCAGCGGCATCCAGATGCTCCTTGCTTTGATGCAGCTCAGCCTGTCGCTCAGCCAGCTGGGTCTGGAGAGACTTCAGATTCTGTTTCAGGTGTTCTGCAGGAAGAAGATACTGTCTCAGCTCGCCTTCGTGCATCAACAGAGCATGACCGGACATCAAGCAGCTCAACCTCTCACTGAGGTCGACAAATGACCCTAACAAACATGTTGGAGGATATCTGAGGATACAAGGCCCAATGCTTGAGGGCAGCATGCGCGCACCCAGCTCTGCCCTGGCATCAGTGAGGGCAGCCTCTGCCTTTGCAGCCCGCTCCACCAGCTCTGTCCGCTCCTTGTCAGCGCTGTCTCGCGCCTGGAACAGCTGTGATTGCAACTTTTCCGCCATACTCTCCGCCTCCTGTCCCACACAAACCACATTTCTCCTTGAGGTCCAGACCTTGCAAAATTGCCAAGTGTCTGCGTCACGATACCTTGATCTCCAAACGTGTTGAACCCATGGTCCCAATTCACCTTGTGCTTCATCTCTGACCCATGCAACTCCTTCTGCAGGTGCTCGCAGGTTCTCTGCATCACTGCTATCTCCTTCTGAAAGCATTGCAGCTCCTGGTCAGCAGCTTCCTTGCTCTGCATGTGCAGGAGGCTCTCGTTCCGAGCTTCCTCCGCCTTCTGTGCCAACTCCTGCACACACAGCAAGCCCATCTCACATTCTTAATTCCTTTCCACTTGCGCATGAAGCCAAACCATTGCAGCAGAGGCAGAGCACTGCAGCACAGCTCTTTGCCAAGAAGAGAGAGGGCCACGCACTGAGGAGTAAAGGCGCGCTTTCTGTGCAGCCTCATCTGCACTCTCCTGAGCTCTCTTGGAGTGCAGAAGCTCCTGCTCAGCGGCCTGCCTGGCCAGCACCTCCCTCTGCAGCCTGTCCTCCGCTATCTGGTGCTGCCTTCGCAAGGCATGCATCTCAAGGTCTGTCGCCTGCCGGAGCTCCTGCAGCTCAGACTGCAGCCGCCGCTGCGCTGCCTCTGCCGCCATCCTCTGGCCAAGACAAGCAAACCGGGTGTCAATGTAAAGATTCCCATGAATCCTCCAGAGTACAGGGAGACAGCCGCCGAAATTAAGTTCGAGACCTTCAACGTGCCCGGGCTCAGCAAGGACTGGACATCATCCTTGCGGATGATTGTGCAGCATGCTGCCCGCTGAAAGGCGCGCACCTGTTTCATGAGCTCGGTGTTATCGACCATGCCCTTCAGCAGGTTGCGCTCGTGGTCCAGCGCTCTCCGCAGCTCCTCATTCTCATGCCTCAAGCGCTCCTCTTCCAGCGAAGATCCAAACACCGGGAGCGCAGAGACTGCTGCTGCTCGACAGGCGCCCTGGGCCTGGCATGCCACAGGTGCCGGCTTGATCTGGACTGCAGGCACCTTTGGGACTGCCGCTGATATATCAACAGCGCTTTCTACAAAGGCTGCGTGCCCGTTGGCAGCGCCCTTCGTCGGGTCTGTGCGTCTGCGCTTTGCCTTCATCCACTGCGAGCCCTCCGCTGCTTCTGCGCCCCCCTGCACAAGCCAAGCGTTAAAACTGACTGCCACCAGACACACGTAACACCCTGCACTTTCTACGCTCGAAGTGCAATAACATGTTGCAGGCTGCACAGGGCAGAATGGGGCACTGTGGATAAGGCCTCACCTGTTGGCTATCAATGGCGGCAACCCGGGGAGCCTTCAGACTCAGGCGCCAGGCATCTGATGCATAATGCCTTACAGACCCATACCCCGAGATGACGTAAAGATGATCTCCCACCAGCGACACGGAGTGGGCTGCTCGCTCTGCCAATGCACAACGACACCGTCAGCACAAAAAGACAATGCATGCACACTGAGGAAATTACATGAAGCCGATTGGAGAGGCAATTGGTTTTGTAGCAGTACTCACCACAGGGCCGATCTGTGTCTGAGGGAGGATCATCTGTGCATGACCACCTCAACTGAGTCCTGCGCGAGATATGGAGCGTCCACAGCCGATTGAAGCGTTCCTTCTTCAAATCAGCACCGCCAAACAGAATGATCCGGTCCTCCAGGGCTGCCCCTCTGCAACAAGCAGCCGCAGTACTCAAACGGTCATCATCTAAGACTTGTGCAGGAAAGCTGCGTTCCAGCAATCTAGCGCTGAGCGGCAGCAGGTGATAGAAAGATCCGCAGACCTGAGAGAAATGACACCCTCAAGCCACTGCAAAGGCACGGCAGTGAGAAGGAGGATCACCTGATGCTTGACACTGCAGGCGGTGGCTGCCCCTTTATTTCTCGGATGGGCAGCCATTGCGACTGCTTCGTGTTGTAGCAAGCCACGAAGTGCTCCTCTGACACAGGCTTGTGAGTCGTGCCGCGTCCGCCCACCACATAGCAGCAATCTCCCACTCTCTGCATTGTGTGATAGCCTCGCGCAACAGGAGCCACGCCGCTAGTTCTTACTGTCACCACCTCTAGCCTGAAGGAAGGCATCCTCAGTCAGCAGGAGGCCGTTAAACCTGCATACTGTCTGCCTTTGCTGTCGGTGTTGTCCTGTCCCAGAATTTGCAGAACCATACAATGCACTGAAGCACTTGCCTCTCTGTGTCAAAATATAGTACATCATTGAGGAATACATGGCTCTTGGCAGCATCCTTCTTTCTGGCATTTGTGAGCACCTCACTCATGCCATATCCACCAAAAACTATGAGAACATGTGGCTCTTCAGGGTGTACAACACATCCATGAGCAGTGCGTTCAAGCAGATGCCCATTCCTTCACAGCCACAAATTCCTCAGTGTGCAGACAGAGCAACTTGTTCACAGCAAAAATGATAATTGAGACAGGCGTCAAGCAAATCAGGAATTGGACCCCACCTTACAGGAACTTTCTCCCAGGACAACGTGACTGTATCCAACACCCAAGTGTCATTGAAGACCACGCTGGCATCTGAGCCACCAATGACCCACACTTTTCTGCCACAGCGCACGGCACTGTGATATGCCCTTGCCTGCATTTTTCACGAGTAAAGGCATATGCTTCTTTTCTTGTTCCCACGAGTACTTTGACATTATTCGTTGTTCAATTGTTAGAGCACGTAGCACATTGACTGTGGAAGTGGAAAGCCTTGAGGCAGCTCTGCAGGGGAAGGCAGAAGCCACATGCCTGGAAGGGCAGCTGCTGAAATCCACAGTCCCAACGAAGAAGATGGGTGTCAAATCGTATCCAATCCTTGTAGAATTCGTCTCTGCTGGAATTGACAGCATTTATCAGGCTCAGCAGTCTGATTGATGGTTATGCTGGGTAATGAGCACCATCTAGTCAAACAGAACGTACCCCTTCCTTCCTCCAATTATAATGATATTCTTTCCCACGACTGTTTCCGTGTGACCTGCTCGCTCCAAGATCCGCCCGGCCTCCCGGCAGGATAATTGCTGCCAGAGGCCCTCTACAATCTCTTGATTTCTTAGCCTTCCAAGTGTGCGCATCGCGGTCAGGAAAGATACATGCTCAAGATAATCTGGCAATTATGTTCTGCAGTGGAGAAAACATTGCATGGATCTCCTCTGTAATAGACGCTTTTTAATTTTGTTGACTTTCTCGTATGCAACGCACACGAAGACGACGTTTCCTACAATTTTCAACAAGGAAAAACTGCAGAACTTCAACCTACCTTCAAGTTGAAGGCTTCAACCGTAATGCTGGAGCCTTTATCGAAGCGATTCTGTTGCAAGATGATGGCGCAGCGCACGCAGCACGATCCAAATTTGGCCACCCTGCTTAGGAAGCTTCACTCAGTCATCAGACTACCTTACCACACTTGGATGTTTTGCATGCCACTTGCAGATTACCACATATTGTCTTTCACGCTCACTGTGAAGAGCAGAGTCTGCTCAGCAGACTAGGCCTTCGGGACCAACCGCAGGCCCTACCGTAGCCTGGCCGGTATGCCATCATGGCCATGATGGCCAGTCTCAAAATCAATTTGCAAATCAATTGAAGCTTCCGGGAGTCCCTTATAATTATATAGTTATAGTTATAATATGGGGTATATCATATGATGCATGATGCTGCCGGCGGCGCGCGCGCGCCGTAGCTACCTCGCGCGGCTATAGCCCAGCGCCGGCCAAGGACCCCGGCCGGCCGCGGTGCCATCATGGCAGAGCCGGCACCAATGTGATGGTCTTGGTGGCCACGATCCATGGATACGATGCACTGACTGCCAGTGAGACGCGATGCTGAGGGTCCACGGTGTTGTTGCTCCAACCATATTTCTCATAATGTGGAATCATGTATAAGCACCGTGCAATTACACTGTATATCATAAATTGAAAAGATTGAAAGTTTGGGGGGACAAGGATATCTCACAGGGAGTCAAATTGATTTTGTATAAAGTCATAGTCCAGTCCACTCTGTTATATGCATGTGAGACATGGGCCAT